>Ga0081539_10000392_pt1 | contig 94334 bp, 67 predicted proteins | sample TabmetS4T2R2_FD_71023 | JGI IMG/M metagenome (GOLD analysis project Ga0081539, IMG submission 71023) | Tabebuia heterophylla rhizosphere microbial communities from the University of Puerto Rico - S4T2R2 | ecosystem: Host-associated > Plants > Roots > Rhizosphere ... | reverse complement strand
AGCCTGACCCACCCACCCCCAAGCCCGGCTCCGCAACCCCCACCGGGCAACCTCACCCTGCCCACTCACCATCTGATTTTCGAACCAGGACATGAGCCGTGCCATGAAAGGCGCGTTCAGGTCACTGAGCGTCCCGAAAGCGCCTTTCAGGGCACGCGCGATGTCTCGAAAGCGCCTTTCAGGGCATGTGCCATGTCTCGAACGCGCCTTTCAGGGCGGGAGGTCGCCGGGCGCAGGGAGTGCCGTCGTTAGAACCGGAGGACGGGCTTGATCGTCCGCCCGGACTCCACGTCCTCGGCCGCCTCCTGGATGTCCTCGAACGCGTAGTGCCGGATCATCCGGTCGATCGGGAACCGCCCCGCGGTCACGAGGTCCACCAGCGTCGGGATGAGTGACCGCGTCTCGCTGTCGCCCAGGGTGACGCCGGTGACGGTGCGGCCCGGCAGCAGGTGGTTGACGTCCACCCCGACCTCCGTGCCGAACGGCGGCGCCCCCACCACGACCGCCGTCCCGCGGGGGGCGAGGGCGTCGATGCCGGCACGCAGCACCGGCACGGCCCCGGTGGTCTCCACCACGCCGTCGACGCCGGCGCCACCCGTCAGCGCCTCCAGCGCCGAACCCAGGTCCGTGTGGGTGGTGTCGATGGTGTGCGTCGCCCCCAGCGCGGCCGCCAGTTCCAGCCGCGGCGCGACCCGGTCGACCACGACGACCCGGGTGGCCGGGGTCAGCCGGGCGGCCATCACCGCCGACAGTCCCACCGCGCCCGCGCCCGTGACCAGCACCGTCGCGCCCGGACGCGGCTGGAGCACGTTCCACACCGCGCCGGCGCCGGTCTGCACGCCGCAGCCGAGCGGCGCCAGCAGGTCCAGCGGCGCGTCGTACCCGACCTTCACCACGCTCCGCTCGTCCACCAGCGCGTGCCGGGCGAAGCACGACTGCCCGAAGAAATGGCCCCCGAGCGGCGAACCGGCACGCGTGACGGTCGCGGTGCCGTCGGCCCGCCGCCCGCCGACGAGGTTCGACGGCAGCCATGTCGCGCAGTACGCGGGGTGCCCGCCCCGGCAGTTCGCGCACGAACCGCAGGAGGTGAACGACAGCAGCACCTGGTCACCCGGCACCACCGACGAGACGTCCGCCCCCACCGACTCGACCACGCCGGCGCCCTCGTGCCCGAGGATGCCCGGCAGGGGGAACGGGAACGCGCCGGCGGCGGCGCCCAGGTCGGTGTGGCACAGCCCGGCCGCGACGATGCGGACCAGCACCTCGTCGTGCCCCGGCTTGTCCAGGTCGACGTCGGTCAGGGTGAAACCGGCCCCGGGGGACTCGACGACGGCGGCGGTGGTGCTCATTCAGTGCTCCAGCGAGATCAGGACGGACTTGGTCCGCGTGTAGTCGTGTAGCGCCTCGGGCCCGTTCTCGCGCCCGAAGCCGGAACTCTTCACCCCGCCGAACGGCATCGACGGGTCGAGCATCGCCCAGTCGTTGACCCAGACGATGCCGGCGTCGAGCCGGGCGGCGACCCGGTGCGCCCGCGCCACGTCCCGCGTCTGCAGCCCGGCGGCCAGGCCGTAGGCGGTGGAGTTGGCCAGTTCGACCGCCTCGTCCTCGGTGTCGAAGGGCTGCACGGTCAGCACCGGCCCGAAGATCTCCTCCCGCACGACCCGCGAGTCGGCCGGCAGGTCGGCGATGACCGTCGGCTGGTGGAAGAACCCGTGGCCGGGCACGCGTGCGCCGCCCGTGACCACCCGGCCGCCCTCGGACCGGGCGACACGCACGTAGTCCTCGACCTTCTCGAGGTGCCGTGCGCCGGCCATCGGCCCGATGACCGTGGCCTCGTCGAACGGGTCACCCACGGGGATCCCCGGCACGGCCTGCCCGAGGATCTCGAGGATCCCCTGGTAGCGGGAGCGGTGCACCAGCAACCGCGGCCCACCCATGCAGAACTGCCCGGTGTTGAACACGAACGCCTTGATCACCGCGTCCACGGCCTGCGCGAGGTCGGCGTCCTCGAAAACGATGTGCGCGGCGTTCCCACCCAGCTCCATGGTCACCGGCTTCAGGTGCTCACCCGCGACGGCGGCGGCGTGCCGGCCGACCGCCGTCGACCCGGTGAACGCGATCTTGTCCACGCCCGGGTGCGACAGCAGCGCCTCACCCGCGACGGGCCCGGTGCCCGTGACGACGTTGACCACGCCGCCCGGCACCCCGGCCTCGGCCAGCAGGTCCGCCATCAGCAACGCGGACAGCGGGGTCTCGTCGGCCGGCTTGTGCACGACGGTGTTGCCCGCGGCGAGCGCCGGGGCGAGCTTCGTGCTGCTCAGGATGAGCGGGAAGTTGAACGGCGTGATGGCCGCGACCACGCCGAGGGGTTCCCGCCGGGTGTAGGCGTGGGCCGGGAACGGGACCGAACGCTGGGCGCCCTCGATGGTGAGCGCGAGCGCCGCGTAGTACTCGTAGGTCTCGGCCGCGGTCGGCGCGTCGACGTTGCGGCACAGCGTGATCGGCTTGCCGACGTCGAGCGACTCGACGGCCGCGATCTCGTCCGCCCGGTCCATGACCAGCGCGGCCACCCGCCGCAGGACCCTGGCCCGCTCGCGGGCGGGGGTGTCGCGCCAGCCCGGGAAGGCCGCGCGCGCCGCCGCCACCGCGTCGTCCACATCGGATGCCGTGGCCGCGGCGGCGGTCGTGACGACGTCCCCGGTGGCGGGGTCGACCACGTCCATGCGCTCGCCGGCCGGCCGCCAGTCGCCGGCGACGTACAGCTGTCCAGGCCCGACCTTGGGCCGGGCGTCGGTCATGGTCACGGCAGACTCCTTCGTCGGCTGTTCCAACGCCGACCAGCAGACTCCGGCCGGGGGCGGGCGCACAACGAATCCTGGGATATCGTGCGCATACTGACCCACGGAGTGCGTTCCGCGGACCGTCGGGAGGTGGTCATGCACCCGCTGCCCGAGATGTCGCTGCACAGCCACGACATCGACGAGACCCGCGACGTCGCCAGCCGCGTCCTGCACCCGCACAGGCTGTCCGTGATCGGTGACGGTGCGTTCGGGATCGCGCTCCACGTCGTGTCGCTGGGCCCGCTGAACGTGGGGTGGCTGCGCTACGACACGGCCGTGCGGATCGAGAGCGCGCACCCCGGGTACTACCAGGTCAACATCCCGTCGGCGGGCCCGATGGTGGCCGCCTGCAGCGGCGAGGAGGTGGTCGCCGGCCCGGGCCTGGCGACGGTCTACAACCCGGACAGACCGGCGGCGTTCACCGTCCCGGCGCCGGTGCTGGCGTTGCGGATCGGCCGCCGCGCCCTCACCCAGGAGCTGGGACACCTCCTGGACCGCCCACCCCGGCGGACGCCGTCCCTGTCGCTCGGCCTGGACGTGTCGACCGGCCGGGGTGCCCGCTGGCTGGCCCTGGTCCAGTCCCTGGCCGGCGACCTGGCGGACGAGGACGCGCTGATCCGCCAGCCGATGGTCGCCGCGCCGTTCGCGCACAGTGTGTTGGCCGGCCTGCTGCTCGCCGCCCGGCACGAGTACTCGGACGAGCTGTTCGCGCCCGTTCCCGCGGTCGGCCAGCCGACCGTACGCGCGGCCCAGGCCTACATCGAGGCCAACGCGGCACAACCCCTGACCGTCACCGACATAGCGACGGCGACGGGCGTGAGCGTCCGCGGCCTCCAGCAGGGTTTCCAACGCTCCCTGGACATGTCCCCGATGCGGTACCTCCGCCAGGTCCGCCTCCGCGAGGCCCACCGCGAGCTCCGCACCGCCGACCCCACGGCCACCACGGTCGGCGACGTCGCGGCCCGCTGGGGATTCCGCCACCAGGGCCGCTTCGCCGCCGAGTACCGCCGCCGCTACGGCTGCCCACCGGCGGAGACCCTGCGCCGGCCCGGGTGACCCACTCTGGCAGTTCACTGCCGCCAGCAGCGACAGCCTCGGCGAGCCGATCCAGTGCACATTCCCCGACGTCTGTGAAAGTCGGGGCGTAGTGGCGACAGAGGCCGAACTGCTTCGCGTGGTCCGCTGACAGTGGTTGCGCACGCCTTTGATTCGATCACCCAGGGCGGTGTCACCCCGATGCACCCGGCTTGTGACCTGCGGTAATAATGACTGCATGACACCCTGGGAGCCCTCGTGCTGACGCGTCTTGAGGTGGACGGCTTCAAGAACCTGCTTGGGCTGGCCATCGACTTCGGTGCGTTCACCTGTATCGCCGGTGAGAACGGTACGGGCAAGAGCAACGTGTTCGATGCCATCCAGTTCCTCAGTTTGCTGGCTGACCGGTCGTTGATCGAGGCGGCCCAAGAGGTGCGTGGGATCCACGGTGAGCGAGTGGGCGATCCGCGAGACCTGTTCTGGAACGGCCACGCGTGGGCCAATCCGGAGATGCGGTTCGCGGCTGAGATGATCGTCCCGGGTGAGGTCGAGGATGACTTTGGCCGGATCGCCAAAGCGACGATCACGTTTCTGCGGTACGAGCTGGTGATCGGATATGCTGCTCCGACGGGACCGGAGCGAATTGGTCGGCTGGTGCTGCTCGAGGAGAACCTCCGACACATCAAGCTCGGTGACGCCCCGACTCACCTTCGTTTCCCGCACAGCACGAGCAAGTTCCGCAGTGCGGTCCTCCACGGCAAGCGAAGCGGCACGGCGTTCATCTCCACGACGATCGAAGACAGTCAGCCGATCGTGTCGATTCACCAGGACGGCGGTAGCCGCGGACAACCGAAGAAGGCTGCAGCGTCACGCGCACCAGCCACTGTGGTGAGCACGGTGACCAGCAACGACGATCCAACGATCCTAGCGACCCGTCGAGAGATGCAATCGTGGCGCCGGCTAGCACTGGAGCCGTCTGCTCTACGGACGGCTGACCGCTACGTCGACGACCGCATGATGGACGTCAACGGTCGCCATCTCGCGGCTGCCCTGTTCCGAGTAGCGAACCGACCAGGTTCCGATCCGGAGGCCGTGTATGCACGAGTGGCCGGACGGCTAGCTGATCTCATTGGTGTCAATGTCCGAGACTTGAGGATCGACCAAGACGACGTCCGAGAACTGCTGACTGTACAGCTGGTGGAGTCATCTGGACTGACCCTGCCGGCGAGGAGCTTGTCAGAAGGGACCTTGCGCTTCCTTGCGCTGTGTGTGCTGCTTGAGGATCCGTCTATCACCGGACTCATCTGCATGGAAGAGCCAGAGAACGGCATCCACCCCGCGAACATGGAGGCTATGGTTCAACTTGTCCGCGATCTGGCAGTCGATCCGCAAACCGTGCCAGGAGAGGACAACCCGTTCCGCCAAGTCGTGATCAATACACACTCGCCAGCGATTGTGCAGTTGGTGGAACCGGGAGATCTGCTGTTCGCTGACACCACGATTCGCCGCGCGCCCGACGGCGGCACTGCCCACGCACTTCGCCTACGACCGATGGCCGACACCTGGCGTGCGAAAGGACATTCATCCGTCACCCGCGCGGATATCCTGCCCTACCTGACCACCCCTCCAGGCGCACAACTGCGGCTGGGAGACACCGCATGACTATCCGTGTGGTGTTCCTCGGTGAAGGAACCAGCGACGGCGGGCTCGTGACACAGATTGAGGCGATCGCAGCGCGATCCGACATCGAGGTCGCCATCACCGATCCGGACCTGACCCGGCTGCCGAAGCCGCCAGGACGTGCTGTAGACGCGAAATTGCGCGCCGTAGTCGACATCGGTGGTACATACGACCTGATCGTGGTCCACCGCGACGCCGACAACCAAGGCGTGCCCGTCAGGGAACAGGAGATCGCCGCAGCCGTCACGTCTGTGGCCGCCTCCGTACCTCATGTTCCGGTGATTCCAGTGCGTATGACGGAAGCGTGGCTGCTAACGAATGAGAAAGAACTGCGTTGGGTCGCAGGCAACCCTAACGGAAGGATGACGCTGAACCTGCCCTCTGCAGCCAGCATTGAACGTATCGCTGATCCCAAATCCTTGCTCAAGGATGTACTTGCCCGAGCCTCCGGGGCGACCGGCCGGCGCCTAGATCGGTTTCACCAACGCTTCTCGCAACATCGCCGACAGCTACTCGAACGTCTCGACCCATTCGGGCCGGTCACCCGTCTACCGTCATGGCAGCACTTTGTTTCCGGCATTGAAGATGGATTAAAAACAGTGATCAATCTTCGTGAATGACAATCCTAACGTGTAATTCTGGGCGGCTACTCAGGCAAAGACGGCTAACAGAATTGCGCCAACCCTACGGCTTGCGAACTCATCCGGACCCCAAAGCCGGGGTGACCGGGTGTGCACCCACGCAGCACACCCGGTCGGTGAGAAGTGGCTCAGCCCGGCGGGATCTGCCCGTTCTTCGCCATGGGGACGGCCAGCTGCTCCCGGCCCACGAGCGTGGCCGGCTCGATCGGCAGGCCCGTCAGCAGCGGGTTGATGTGCCGCAGCCGCAGCTGGACCGCCGGCGGTGTCGGCGCGGCGATGTCGAACTTCTCCAGGTCGATGTACTGCACGATCTTCAGCACGTCGTCGGGGATCTCCTGGTTGTTCTTGCGCACCGGCACGCACAGCTGGCGGTTCAGCCGCACGTCGACCAGCGTCGTCGGGATGTCGCTCAGTTCCTTGTTGAGCTGGGTCAGCTTCAGCTGCGTGTTCAGCGAGGCCTGCGGCGTCTCCCGGAAGCAGGCGAGGTCGATGTACCGCACGAACCGCAGCACCTCGTCCGGCGGCACCGACTGGTTCTTGATGACCGGCACGCACAGCTGCTCAGGCGCTCCCAGCGTCACCCCTCTGACGGGGAAGTCCTTGAGCACCGGGTTCAGATGGCTCAGCTTCACCGGGTAGTTGATGTTCGGGCCGGTGATCCGGTAGCACGACAGGTCCGTGTAGCGGACGAAGTCCAGCACGTCCTCCGACGGGATCTGGCCGTTCTTCGCCACTGGCGAGCAGAGTTGGGTGCGCGGGCCGAGGCTCTGGATCGTCCAGCGGGCCTGTTCGGCCAGCACCGGGTTCAGGTGGCTGAGCACGATCGGTGCCGCCAGCGGCGGCGGCGTGTACGGGGTCGTGCGGAAACACTCCAGGTCGAGGCTGGACACGTACCGCAGCGGGCTCGGCGGCAGGATGGGTGACTTCTGCGGCGCCGCCGTCGCCGCGATCGCGGTGCCGGCCAGGGCGGCGACCAGGACCGCGACGGCGATCCCGATCCGGGAGCGTAGGAACGATCTTCGGAGCATGCTGTGACCTTCCTCTTCAGCGGGGAAGACGGACGCGCACCATGGAACCGCCGCCCGTTAAGGCGCCCTTAAAGTCAGCTGTGGGGCGTTACGAACCCCGTCGCGGCGGGCGAACTTCCCATGCACGCGTATGCGCGGCGAGGGGAGCGTCGTGACCAGCCGACCGGGGACCTTTCTGGCCAGGCCCAGGCTGTCCGCCCTGCTCGCCGCGACCCGCCTGACCACGCTCGTCGCCCCGGCCGGTTACGGCAAGACCGCCCTGCTCGCCGCCTGGGCCGACCCGGCACGCACCGCCTGGCACACCTGCGCCGCCGACGACCGGGAACCGTGGCCGGCGCTGCGCCATCTGGCCGACGCCGTCCGGAACGTGCTGCCGGGCCTGGACTTCACGATGCCCGCGGTCGCCGGCGACCCCCACGCCGCCGTCGCCACCCTCTGCGACGCGCTCGACGGCGCGAACCTCGTGCTGGTGCTGGACGACGTGCACGTGGTGGGGGAGCGCGACCCCTCGGCGCGGCTCCTCGAAGGGCTCTGCCGCCAGCTCCCACCCACCGCGCGGCTGGTCCTGTCCAGCCGGCAGCCGCCGCCCTTCCCGGTGCGTCGACTACGCGACAGCGGCCACCTCGTCGAGCTGGCCGCGGGCGACCTCGCCTTCACCACCGAGGAGACCGCCGAGCTGGCGCGGCGCTGCGGCGCGGACCCGTCGTCGCTGCACCACACCACGGGTGGTTGGCCCGTCGCCGTCCGGCTGGCCGTCGAGGCCGCGCGGCGTGGCGCCACGCCCGCCCGGCTGTTCGACCGCGTCCGCGCGATCACCGACGAACCCGCCCGCGAGTTCCTCCGCGCCGCCGCCCGGCTCACCCGCTTCCGCCCGGAACTCCTTGCCGCACTGGGACACTACGGCGAGATCACCACCGAGCTGGTGGCCCGCGGACTCGTCGAGGCACTACCGGCCGGCTGGTTCCGCCTCGTGCCGTTCGTCGCCGAGCTGACCCGCGCCCAGCTGTCCTATTCGGACGCCGCGGAGCTGCACGCCGCCGCGGCACGCTGGTTCGCCGCCAACGACCACCTCGACGCCGCGCTGTCCGCGCTCGCCGCACTCGGCGACGTCGACCGCATCCAGCGGTTCCTCCACGAGCACGCCGACGAGCTGCTGCGCCGGGGCGGCGCGGACGCCGTCATCGCCGCGGTCCGGCTGGTGCCGCCGCACGTCCGCGACCACCGCACCTGGCAGCTCGCCGGCGAGGCCCACCAGATCCGCGGCGACTGGGCCGGTGCCCTGCACTGTCTACAGCAGACTGTCGAGAACGGACAGTGCCTGACCCCCGCCGTCGCCCGGCGGATCGCCTGGTCGCACTACCTCAGCGGCGCGACCGCCGAGGCACTCGACGTGTGCGCCCGGACGGTGCCCGACGGCGCGGACCCGGCGTCCGAGTCGCTGCTGCACAGCTGCGCCGCGAGCGCCCAGTGGGCGCGCGGCGACCTGGACGCGTGCCGCGGCGCGGCGACCACGGCCATGGCCATCGCCCGCGACTGCGGGGACGACGCCGCGCTCGCGGCCGCCCACGCCGTCCTCGCCATGCTCGCCGCGGCCGGCGGCGACCAGGCCGCGCTCACCGAGCACAACGGCGCCGGCCTGCGGCACGCCCAGCGTGCCGGGGACGTGCTCAGCGTGATCAGGATCCGCTCCAACCGGGCGTCGCACCTGATCGAGTCGGGTGACTACCGCGGTGCGCTCGCCGAGCTGGAGGAGGCGCTGCCGCTGGCCGAGCTGACCGGTTTCACCACCTACCGGGCGTTCTGCCTGAACAACCGCGGCGAGGCCCGGCTCGGTCTCGGTCAGCTCGACGAGGCCACGGCGGACCTGATCGCCGCGCACGACATCTTCGGCGCCATCGGGTCCAGCCACGCCGCGGTGCCGCTCACCTGGCTCGCCGAGACCTACCGGCTGCGGGGTGATCGTGTGCAGGCCGAGAACGCCTACCGGCAGGCGATCCGGCTCGCCGAGCGCAACGACACCGTCACCCAGCTCGTCCCCGCGCTCGCCGGCCTGGCCCGGCTGCTGGTCGACGACGAGCCGGCGGCGAGCGCCGAACTGGTGCGCCGGGCGCTGTCGTACGGCACGGGCTTCGGTTACCAGGGGGTGCTGCTCGCGTCCGCCGCGCTGGAGCTGGGGCAGGGCGACTGGGTGACGGCACTGCACACGGCGACCGAGGCGGAGCTGCTCGCCCGCACCCGGGGTGATCACGCCACCCTGGCCGAGGCGCTCGAACTGCGGGCACGGGCCGTGCTCCTGCTCCGCCCCGGCGACGGCGCCGCACTGTCTCTTGTGGACGACGCGGCCCGGATCTGGCGCGAGCTGGGCAACTCCCGCGCCGAGCACCGCCTGGCGGCTATTTCCGGCGAGGTCGTGCCCGGTGTCGCGGTGCTGTCCATCCAGACCCTGGGTGGTTTCCGCGTGCTGCGCGGTGGCGAGCCGGTGCCGGTCACGGCGTGGCAGTCCCGGAAGGCGCGGGACCTGGTCAAGATCCTGGTCACCCGGCGGGGGCGCCCAGTGACCAGGGAGGTGCTGATCTCGCTGTTGTGGCCCCGAGAACCGGTCGAACGCGTCGGGAACCGCCTGTCGGTGGCGCTGTCCACGGCGCGGTCCGTGTTGGGCCGGCGCGGCGCCGTGCTCACCGAGGGTGACACGGTGCGGTTGGACCCGGGCGCGGTGGCCGTGGACGTGTTGGCTTTTCTCGCGGACGCCCAACGCGGGCTGTCGGCGTGGCGGTCGTGCCGGCCGGAGGCGTGGCCGCTGCTGCGTGCCGCCGAGGCGTCCTACACGGGGGACTTCCTGGAGGAGGACCCGTACGAGGACTGGGCCATACCGTTGCGCGAGGAGGCGCGGCTGACGTACGTGCAGGTGGCGACCGTGTTGGCGGGGCACACGGGGGAGACCGGCGAGCACATCACGGCCAGCCGGTACTGCCTGCGGATCCTCGAGCGGGACCAGTACAACGAGCCGGCCCACCTGGCGCTGGTGAGGTCGCTGGCAGCGGCCGGCAGCCACGGCGAGGCACGGCGCCGGTACCGGACCTACGTCGCCCGCATGACGGAGATCGATATCGAGCCGCGGCCTTTTCCCGCCGGTTAGCGGATGAGTTGGCGCCAGGCGTCGGCGGAAAGGGGGAGAATGGGGCCGTTGGGGTTCTTGGAGTCGCGAACCAGGACCGCGTTACTCGTAGATGGGGGTTGGTGGCTCGACCACGCCACCTCCACGCAGTTCGTTCCCTCGTCGCCGCTGTAGCTGCTCTTCCGCCAGGACGTCACTCGGTTGACTCCCTCGGTCATGCGCGTCGGCCAACTCGGCCGCACACTCCCGAGATTGTCCCTCATCCATGGCGACGTCGGCGAGCATGGGCACCAACTCCTGGTAGTCGTGCATGTAGTCCGGGTCGTCGAGGATCAGGCCGCCAAACCGGAGGACGTCGACGGACACGACGGGCCGGTGTTCGTGGAACTCCATCATCTGGAAGGCCCCGCCGAATACCGATCGCTCTCCCACCCCGGCGGGAACGACGCGCATCGAGGCGTTGTCAAGTGCTGCTGTCAGCACGAGGTGCAGCAGTTGCTCATGCATGATCCCTTCGGTGCCGACCCGGCGCCGCAAGGCATCCTCATGCAGGTAGAAGGTGAACCGGGCGGGAGCCGGCCGGGAAAGAACGCGCCGCCGCTGCATGCGGGTGCGGATGGCCGCCTTCAACCGCTCCTCGGTGATGCTGGGGTTGAGGGCGGTGATCAACGCCTTCGCGTAGTCGGGGGTCTGCAAGAGCCCGGGGATCACCTGCGGTTCATACACGATCACATGTTCTGCCATGGACTCGTGGAAGATCAGGGATTGGAGTGAGCCACCGATCCGGTTGTCCGAGAGGTAGTAGCCTTCCTTGCGCTCCGCCACTCGGGTGAACTCCACCAGCGGTTTCACGTCCGGCACCTTCGCCCCGCACATGACCGCGTACTGGATGACATCCGTGGTGGTCGACGTCCGCCGGCCGTTCTCCATGCGCGAAATGGTGGTCAGCGACCAGCCGAGCCTGCCCGCCAGCTCCGGCGCGCTCAGCCCGGCCCGCTCCCGCACCCGGCGCAGCATCGCACCCAGTTCCCGATAAGCGGCCGACTCGTAACGGTTGCCCATGCCGCCACGCTATGACCGCCGACCGACAATTCCCAGCCACGCCACGCCAGGTCCACCCGATCAGGAACTGCTTTCCCCTGTGGAAAGGTAGGCCGACGCCTGCAGGGAGTACAACTCCGCGTAGAGGCCGTCCAGGGCCATGAGCTCCTCATGGGTGCCGTCCTCGGTGATGCGGCCCTGCTCCAGCACGATGATCCGGTCCGCGCGCCGCACATTGGACAGCCGGTGGGTCACCAGCACCGTGGTCCGTTCGCCGTCGTCGTCGCGGCTCGCGGTCTGGAGCGCGCTGAAGACCTTGGCCTCGGCCTTGGCGTCCAGCGCCGCGGTTGGCTCGTCGGCCACCAGCACCGGCGCCTCCCGGTACGCGCCCCGCGACACCGACAGCCGCTGCCACTGCCCGCCCGACAGGTCCTTCCCCTCCTCGTACAGCCGCGACAGTATGGTGTTCTCCTTGCGTGGCAACGACTCGATGACCTCGTCCGCGCCGGAGGTGCTGGCGTGGTCCTGCCACAACGTGCCGTCGCGTGAGTCCCGGTCCAGGCGGCCGATGCGGATGTTGTCCGCGGCGGTCACGGGCCAGCGCAACGGTTCCTGGGTGATGACCGAGATCTGCGAGTGCACGCTGTGCCGGTGCGCGGTGGCGATGTCGACGCCGTCCCACAGCACCTTGCCCTCGGTGGGCCGGTACAGGCCCGTGATGAGCTTGCCGAGCGTCGACTTGCCCGAGCCGTTCTCGCCGACGAGCGCGATCACCTCGCCACGCCGCACCTTGAGCGAGATTCCCTGGAGGGCGGGGGAGTCCTGGCCGGGGTAGGTGTAGGAGACGTCCCGCAGCTCGATGGTCGCCGGGTTGCGCGGGGCCTCGGTCACCGGGGCCGGGCCGCGTCTGGTCTCCGCCTCGGTCAGGAGCTTGCGGAACAGGTCGATGTGGAAGCTCTGCTCGTAGAGCCGGTTGACCTGGTAGATCGTGTTCCGCAGCGCGGTGGAGCCGGTGCGCATGGCCACGACCGCGGCGCCGGCGAGCGCGAGCGGCATCGCCTCCACGTACAGCAGCCAGCCCAGCACGACGTAGGCGAGCACGGTGCCGACCCCGGCGGCGGCCCGGCCGGTGAGCTGGATCCAGGTCTGCCGCCGCTCGACCCGGATCGTCTCCGCGGCGAGGATCTTCGCCACCCGGCGGAACTCCGACAGCAGGGTGCGCTGCGCGGTGAACGCCCGCACCTCGAGGGCCGCGTCCCGTTCGGTGATGAGGTCGCTGATCACCCACTGCTGCCGGTCCCGGGTGATCATGCTGAGGAACGACTGGTAGGTCAGCTTGGCCGCCCGCATCGCCGACCACCCGTTCATCACCGCGGCGACGAGCATCGCCGGCAGCAGCCAGGCACTGAAGACCGCGACCGTGACCATGGCGGCGACCATCGACACCATCGACGAGAGCAGGTCCGCGACCCCCTGCGTGGACATCCGGATGGAGTGCGTGCCGCGCTCGCCGCCCTGACGCACCAGCTCCCGGAAGTCGGCGTCGTCGAAGGCCGCGGCGTCCACGCCCAGGACGGCCTGGTGCATCTCGTCCCGGGCGGCCAGCTCCACCTGCGGCGTGAGCATCCCCTGCGCCAGCGCGACGGCCGCGTCGAGCACCGCGCCGAGCGCGAACGCGGCCATCACCAACGCGATGGCCGGCAGGGAGGCGAGCACCCGCTGCGGGGTCGGCCCCTGCTCGAGCAGCTCGGTCAGCACGCCGGCCGTGGCCAGCAACCCGAACGCCGTGACACACCCGGACAGCACGTGCAAGGCGCCCGCCAACAACGTCATCCAGCGAGACGCCCGCCACGACAGCCGAACCACGGTCACCACCGCCGCCGGCACCGACCGCACCGTCTGCCACCAACTGGCCTCGGCCACCGCCTTGTCCGACGCCGCCCACTTCGGGGAGGCGATCCCGTCCATCCCGATCAACGGCCGCGCCGCGTCATCACCCATGACACGAATATGACCGAGAAGCCTGGATTCGCAACGCATTAAGGCGCCTCCCGGCACACGGCCGGAAGGCGCCGTCGCAACGCTCCTAGAGCCGGTAGAAGTTGTCGTAGTGGTCAGGGGAGAAGTAGGTGACGCCGGCGGACAGGTCCACGACGATCCGGTACGCGTCGCGGGAGGCGCCGCACGTGCGGGGGTAGACGTCGAACTCGCGGTAGGAGTGGCCGGACGGCAGCTGGCCCTCGTTGTTGTAGAACGTGCCGCCCGCGAAGTTGCACTGGCCGTTCGGCCAGCTGTACCAGCCGCGGGTGCCGGGGTAGTTCTTGGACTCCCAGGTCGAGTCGGCCGAGCGGGCGGCCGAGCACCGCGAGATCGTGCACGAGCTGTAGACGGTCGCGTCGGCGGCCGGGGTCACGACGACCGACACGCCGAGCAGGGACGCGAACGCCGCGAGGGTGATGGCCAGGCGCTTCGACCAGTGGGTGCGCTGCAGGGTACGCACGGAGAACCTCCTTGGCAGGGACAAGGTCACCGAACGATGGTGACCTTCCGTTCCTACCAAGGACGCACGATCAGGTGAACATTCAGAGATCACGGGGGGCCGGGGTTCTGGAGTATTCCTTTCCGAACGCTGGTGCGCCGGTGGTGGTTTCGTTGCCAAGCGCCACCTGTGCCGTCACCATCGGCCCATGGCCGAGTTCGCCGTCACCATCTCGGATCTCGGGCCGGTGTGCACCGTGCCCGTCGGCGGGTTGCGCGTCGACGGTTCACCGCGCAGTGCGGGGGAGAGCGTCGAGCACATCAGGATGCTGGCCGACGTCGGCGCCGAGCTGCCGCCGATCATCGTGCACCGGCCGACCATGCGGGTGGTCGACGGCGTGCACCGGCTGCGTGCCGCACTGCTGCGCGGCCGGCACGAGATCGAGGCCCGGTTCTTCGACGGCGACGACAACGACGCGTTCGTGCTCGCCGTGCACGCCAACGTCGCCCACGGGATGCCGCTGTCGCTCGCCGACCGCAAGGCCGCCGCCGCGCGGATCGTCGCGTCGCACCCGCACTGGTCCGACCGCATGATCGCCACCGCGGCCGGGCTGTCCGCGGCCACCGTCGCCCGCATCCGCATGAACCATGCCGAGCCCGGCCCGCCCAGCCGCATCGGGCACGACGGCAAGGTGCGGCCCGTCAACTCCCCGGAACGGCGGCGGCTCGCCCGGTCGCTGCTGCTGACCGAGCCCGACCTGTCGCTGCGGGAGGTCGCCCGCCGCGTCGGCATCTCCCCGGAGACGGCCCGGTCGGTCCGCGGCCGGCTGCGGGGTGGCGAGCCGGACCGCCCGGCGCCGGTCGGGCCGAGGCCCGACGTGGCGGCGATCCTGAGGAACCTCCGCAACGACCCCGCGCTCCGGTTCTCCGAGTCCGGTCGCGAGCTGCTGCGGTTGCTGGACGGGCACGCCATCACGCCGGAGCGGTGGGCCGTGATCGCGAACAACGTGCCGGCGCACTGCCGCGAGGCCATCGCCCGGGTGGCGGTCGAGTGCGCGCGGGCCTGGCACACCCTCGCCCAACAACTCGAACGCACCACCGCCCGCGAAGCCTCTTGAAATCAAACTGAACTTGGGTCAATAGTAGAAACCCTCGATACCGCCTGTCTACTGAACTGTGTTCGAGGGAGACCCACGTGCCCGACCTGCTCGTCATCGGTGCCGGCATGGCCGGGCTGACCGCGGCCGCCCACGTGGCCCGCGCCGGACTGTCCGTCACCGTCGTGGAGGCGGCCGACGACGTGGGCGGCTCGGCCCGCTTCGCCGGCTACGCGTGGACGGCCCCCGACCACGACGTGATGACCCGGCAGAACCCGTCCGGCGACGTGGCGTTGCGACGCGCGCTGGTGGACCGCTTCGCCGCCGGCGTCGACTGGATCCGCTCGGTGGGCGTGCCGGTCGGCGAGCCGCAACGGATCCTGAGCTTCGGGCGAGGACATCGCTTCGACACCAACCACTACGTCGACACGTGCCGCCGAATCGTCCTCGACGCGGGCGGCGCCGTGCTGCTCGGCACCGAGACCCACGCCCTGATCGTCGAGCACGGCACGGTGACCGGCGCGGCACTCGACTCCGGACCGGTCCGTGCCCCCTGGACCCTCCTGGCGACGGGCGGCCTCCAGGGCGACCCGGCGCTTCGCGCGGCACACGTGCACCCGGATGCCGGCCGGATGCAGTTGCGTGCCAACCCACACAGCCGGGGCGCTGGTTATCGTCTGGCCGTGTCGGCGGGCGCGGACGTGGCCGGCGAGGGATTCTACGGTCACCTGGTGCCGGCCGGCGTCCCGTTCGCGGACCCGGCGGACTTCGTGGACCTGTCGCTGTACTACAGCGAGCACGCGCTGCTGTTCAACCTCCACAACGAACGGTTCGTCGACGAAACCCTGGGCGACCACCTGACCACGATGGCGTTGCTGGCGCAGCCGGAGAGCCGCGGTCTACTGGTCGCGGACGCCAGGGTGTTCCGCGACTGGATCGTCGGGTCCTATGTGGACGGTGCGGTGGCCGTGGACAAGTTCGCCCTGGCAAGCAAACGCGGCGGGCGCGCCGGCCTGGCCGAGGACCTGGACGACCTGGCAAACCTCCCGACCGACTGGGGCTACCAGGGCAAAGCCATCCGCGACGGCGTGGCCCTGTTCAACGAAGGCGCCCTGACCCCGGGCCGTGCCCTGGACCACCTGCCCCTGGACGAACCGCCGTACTACGTCATCGAGACGGAGCCGGCGATCACGTTCGCCTTCCACGGCATCCGCGTGGACGCCGAAGCCCACGTCCTCCGCCCGGACGGCACCCCGCTGCCCGGCCTCCTCGCCGCGGGCGCCGACACGGGCGGCCTGTGGCAACGCGCCTACGCGGGCGGCATCGCCACCGCCCTGGTCTTCGGCCTGACCGCGGCCCGCACCGCCGAAGCGTGACGGTCAGGCGGCAGTGAAGCCGCCGTCCACGGGGTAGAAGCCGCCGGTGCAGAAGGAGGCCGCGTCCGAGCAGAGCCACGTAACCAGTTCGGCGACCTCGTGGGGCTCACCGAGGCGTTTGCTCGGGTTGGCGGCCGTCAGGGCGCGCCGGCTGGTCTCGTCCGGGTAGTGCTCGTCAACGAGGGGAGTCCGGATCACCCCCGGGCCGACCGCGTTCACCCGCACGCCCTTCGTCGCCGAGTCCAGGGCCGCGGCGCGGGTCAGGCCGAGCACGCCGTGCTTCGCGGCCACGTACGCCGGCAGCCGCCACTGCCCGGCCACCGCGTAGATCGACGCCATGTTCACCACCGCGCCCGCGCCGGCGGCGACCATGTGTGCCAACTCCGCCCGCAGGCAGTAGAAAACCCCGTCCAGATCGACCGACAGCACCCGCCGCCACACGTCCACGTCATAGTTCTCCACCGGCTCGCGGTCGCCGCCGATGCCGGCGTTGTTGACCGCCATGTGGAGGCCGCCCAGGTCCGTCACCACCGAGGCGATCAAACCAGTGCACCGGGCGGGATCGCTGACGTCCACCTGGTAGGCCACCCCGCCGATCTCCTCGGCGACGGACGACGCGGCCGCCAGCGACAGGTCGGCCACCGCCACCACGGCGCCTCGGGCCGCCAGCGACCGGGCACACGCCGCGCCGATCCCGTTGCCGCCGCCGGTCACCAGGGCCACGCGACCCCGCATGTCGTCCATCTCGGCTCCTCACTCGGGTACCAGTACCGCCCGCCCACGCACACCGCCCGCACGCAACCGCGTGAACGCCTCCGCCGCGGCCGGCAGCGGGAACTCCTCCACCGCGACCCGCAACCACCCCTCCCGCGCCAGCGCGACCACCTCGCCCAGCTCCGCACGCGTGCCCCAGAACGGCAGCGACACCCGCGCCCCGGCGGGCAGCCCGCCCTTGCCCAACCGTCCGCCGCCACTGCCGACGATCACCAGTTCCCCGGCCGCACGCAGGATCGCGGACCCGAGCGCGAGCGACGACTCGTTGCCGACGAAGTCGAGTACGGCGTCGAACCCCGTCCCCCCGTTCGCCGTCCGCAGGACCGATGACGTGTCGGGCCGCACCAGCGTGGTGAACTCCGCACCCACCGCCAGTTCCAGCGCCGCCTCCCGCACGTCCACCGCGAACACCCGCGCCGGCGTCACGGCCCGCAGGATCTGCACGGCCAGGTGACCGAGCCCGCCGATCCCGATCACCGCCACGGCCGAACCCGGGCCGAGCCGGTCCCGCAGCGGGGCGATCGCGTGGTACGGCGTCAACCCCGCGTCGGTCAGGGGTGCCGCCTGCGTGGCGGGGAGGTCACCGATGGGCACCAGGTACCGCTCGGGCACGAGCACGTGCGACGCCATCCCGCCGTCCCGGCCCAGCCCGACGCCGGCCCAGCCGAGCGCACCGCGCCGGTCGCAGTAGTTGTCCATCCCGGACCGGCACCGCACACACTCACCGCACCCCCACGGCCCGTACACCGCGACCCGGTCGCCCGTCGGGACGACCTCGCCGGCGATCTCGTGGCCGAGCGTGAACGGCGGTGTGAACCCGAACGCCCCCGGCGCCGCGTCCACGACGTGCAGGTCCGAGTGGCAGGCACCCGCGGCGAGCACGCGGACCAGGACCTCCCCGTCGGCCGGCGACGGGTCCGCCACCTCGGTCAGGGCGGGCGGACTACCCCACGCGGTGAACCGGAACGCCAGCACGGCGGTCATGGTACATAGCTGAACTCGCTTCGACAGCCTCTTGCTTCCCCTGACGACAGCCGCTACCGTCGATTGAACTGACTTCAGTTTAGAGGAGACGATCGGTGTGGATCAGCTCTTTCTCGTCCTGGTGAGCGGGGTGGCGAGCGGCGCCGTCTACGGGCTCATGGGGCTCGGGCTGGTGATCATCTACCGGGCCACGGACGTCGTGAACTTCGCGCTCGCGAGCCTCGCGACGCTCGGGCTGTACGTGGCGGTCACCGTTCAGGACAACGGGATCGCGGTCGTGGTCGGGGTGGCGGCCGCCGTCGCCGCCACCGTGATCGCCGGGCTGCTGATCCGCGAGGCGGTGGTCCGGCCGCTCGGCCAGGGCCAACTCTTCGCCGCCCTCGTGCTCATGATGGGTGTCGCGCTGATCGCCGACACCGTGGTCAGCGAGGTCTGGGGCACCGAGCCGAGAAGCTTCCCGAACCTGGTCGACGGCACCGTGCACCTGGGCTCGGCCGCGCTGCCCACCCAGAGCCTCGTGACCATCGCCGTCGCGGGGGTGGCGATGGCACTGGTCGCGTTCCTGTTCGGCCGGACCACCCACGGCTCGGCCATGCGGGCCGTCGCCGAGTCCGCGGACACCGCGCAGGCACTGGGGATCAGCGCGCAACGCGTCGGGCGGATGGCCTGGGCGCTGGGGCTGGGCCTCGGGGCGCTGGCCGCCTGCCTGTACGCGCCGAGAGCCGGGCTGACCCCGGCCGTGCTGTCCGCGCCGCTGTTCCGCGCCTTCGCCGGCATCTTCCTCGGCGGGCTCAACAGCATGTACGGCGCGGTCGTCGGCGGCCTCGCGATCGGCGTGCTCGAGAACATGGCCGCGAGCTACGTCTCCGCCAGCTTCCGCGACACGTTCGTGTTCACGTTCACCATCCTCGTCCTGCTGGTCCGGCCCCAGGGCCTGTTCGGCACGCGCACGTTCCAACGGGTGTGAGATGAGAATCCTGACTTCCCGGCCGGCCCTCGCGGTCCTGTGGCCGATCGCCGCGATCGTGCTCATCCTCGTGATGTCCGCCGGCGCGATCCCGCCCTACCAGTCGTACTCCGTGGCACTGGCCGCCGTGTACACGATCGTCGTGCTGTCGGTCGGCCTGCTCGCCGGCTGGTCGGGCATCTGGTCGGTCGGGCACCCCGGCTTCTTCGCCATGGGCGCCTACGTCGCCGCCTACGGCAGCGCGCACGGCTGGCCCGTCGAGGTCGTCGTCGTGGCCGCGATGGGCGCCGCCGCGGCCATCGGCGGGTTCCTCGGGTTCGCCGGCGCGCGGTTCTCCGTGCTGTACATCGCGTTGTTGACGCTCGCCTTCAGCCTGGTGTCGCTCGAGGTGATCAACACCTGGACCGACGTCACCGGCGGCGACCAGGGCGTGCCGGTGTCCCGACTGGACAGCCTGCTCGGGTTCCCGCCGTTGCTGAGCGGGGGCGTGGAGGCGCAGTACGTCGCGGTCGGCGCGGCGGGGCTGTGCCTCGCGATCGCCGCGCTGGCCAAGGGTTCGGGCCTGCGGATGCGGCTCGTCGCGGCCAAGTCGCACCCGCTCGTCGCGCAGTCGGTCGGCATCGCCCCGGAGGCCCAGTCCGCGCTCGGGTTCGCGGTGAGCGCGGCGTTCACCGGCGGCGCCGGGGTGCTGCTCGGCCTGACCACCGGGTTCGTCAGCCCCGACCCGTTCTCGCTGCAGCTGGGCATCTCGCTGGTCGCGGCGTGCGTGCTCGGCGGGGTCGGCACGGTTCTGGGCGCGGTGGTCGGCGGCGCCTACCTGGCGTGGTCGCCGACGCTCGCCGACGCGGTCTCCCTGCCGCAGCCGGCGGTCCAGGGCGTCGTGCTGATCGTCGTGCTGCTGTTCCTGCCGGGCGGGGTCGTGCCGTTCCTCGGCGTGCTCGCCCGCCGGTTCCGCGGCCGGCACCCGGAACCCGAGCCGGTCGCGCCGGAACCGGAGCCCGTGCCGGAAACGACAGCGGAAACCACAGCGGAAACCACAGCGGAGCCGCTGCTCACCCTCGACGGCGTGACGGTCCGCTTCGGCGGGCTCACGGCACTGGAGAACGCCGCGCTGTCGGTGCGGCCGGGCGAGGTGCTCGCGATCATCGGCCCGAACGGCGCCGGCAAGACCACGCTCGTGAACGTCCTCTCCGGACTCGCGGGCGGCGGCCAGGTCTCTGGAACCGTTGCGTACGAGGGCAAGCCGCTCCTGCGTGCCCGGGCGACCGCCCGCCGCACGCTCGGCATCGGGCGGACCTTCCAGCACGCGGAGACCTTCCCCGAGCTGACCGTGCTGGAGAACGTCCTGTGCACGCACCGGCGCGCCACCGTCGCACACCGGGCCGAGGCCCGCGCCCTGCTGGCGAGGGTGGGCCTCGGCGCGGTCGCCGACCGGCGTCCCACGGAGCTGCCGTTCGGCCTGCAGAAGCGGCTCGACCTCGCCCGTGCGGTGTCCGAGGAGCCCGCGCTGCTGATCCTCGACGAGCCGTTCGGCGGGCTCGACGCCGCCGAGCGGGCGCTGACCGCCCGGCAGATCGAGGCGGTCCGGGCCCGCGGCGCGGCGGTCGTGGTGATCGACCACGTGCTCGACGACCTGTTCGCCGTGGCCGACCGGGTGGTCGCGTTCGACTTCGGCCGGCCCATCGGCGAGGGACTGCCGGCGACCGTGCTGCAGGACGAGGAGGTCCGCGCCTCCTACCTCGGCACCATGAACGCCGGCACCGAGCTGCCACCCCGCGCAGGTGACGAGCCCGTGGCGATCGACCTGCGCGGGGTCGGCCACCACTACGGCGGCGTCGCCGCGCTGGACGGGGTCGACCTCACGGTCCGCGCCGGCGTGGTGCTGGGCGTCGTCGGCGCGAACGGCGCCGGGAAGAGCACGCTCGGGCGCATCCTGCACGGTTCGCTCCGGCCGTCCGCCGGCACCCGCGAGGGCGACGTGCGGGCGAGCCTCGTGCCCGAGGGACGCGGCCTGTTCAAGACTCTGTCGCTACGGGAGAACCTGGAGGTCGCCGCCTACGCCTACGGGATCAGGGGCGCGCGGCTGCGGGCCCGGCTCGACGAGGTCGCCGAGTGGCTGCCACCCCGGCTGCGGGACCGGCTGGGCGTGCCGGCCGCCGGGCTGTCCGGCGGCGAGCAGCAGATCCTCGCGATCGCCCGCGCGCTGATGGCGGGCCCGGACGTGCTCATCGTGGACGAGCCCGCGCTCGGGCTCGCGCCGGCGCTGGTCGACGAGGTCTACGCCAAGCTCGGCATGCTGGCGCGGGACGGGATGACCATCGTCCTGTTGGAGCAGCTGCTCAGCCGCGCGCTCGGCGCGTGCCACGAGGTGGTCGTGCTGCACGACGGCTCGATCGCCGCCCGCGGCACGCCCACCGACCCGGACTTCGCCGCCCGCGCGGAGGCGGGGTACTTCGGCGGCGAGCACGCCACCGCGCTGGGCACCCTGGAAATCTCGGCGGTGGAGCGGTGAACGTCGATCCCGCCCTGCTGACCGAGACCGCCGAGCAGGCCGAACTCCGTGCCGTGGTCCGCGACCTGCTCGCGACCGGGCCGGCCGAGAAGCACTGGGCGCGCCTCGCCGGCGAGGTCGGCGCACACGGCCTGGCCTTCCCGGAACGGTACGGCGGCAGCGGGTTCACGTTCGCCGAACTGGCCGTCGTGCTGGAGGAGACCGGCCGCACCCTGTCCTGTCCCGCCTTCCTGCCGACCGTCGTGCTGGCCGGCCTCACGCTGTCCTCCAGCGGGGACGAGCGGTACCTGCCGCGGATCGCGGACGGCACCCTCACCGCGACCGTGGCCGGTTTCACCGGCACACCCACCATCGACGCGGCGATCCGCAACGGACAGTGGCGGCTGACCGGCACCGCCGACTTCGTGCCGGCGGGCGAACTCGTGCTGGCCAGGGCGCGAACCCCGGACGGCGAACAGGTCTTCGCCGTGGAGGGTTGCGCCCGGACGCCGCGGCGGGTCCTCGACGAGACGCGCCCCCAGGCCCTGCTCGAGTTCTCCGACACCCCGGCCACGCCCGTGGGCTCGGCCGAGGTCGTCCCGGCGGTGCTCGACGCCGGCCGGGCAGCCCTCGCCGCCGAACAGGTCGGCGGCATCGCGCACGCGCTGGAGGCCACGGTTTCCCATGTGCGGCAACGGCACCAGTTCGGCCGGCCGATCGGCTCGTTCCAGGCGGTCAAGCACCGGCTGGCGGACCTGCTCGTCGAGCTGGAGGCGGCCCGGTCCGCCGCCGCGTACGCCACCGCCTGCGCCGCGACGGGTTCGCCGGACCTGCCGGTCGCCGCGAGCGCGGCCGCCGTGGTCTGCTCGGCGGCCTTCGGCCGCGCGGCGGCGGAGTACGTCCAGCTGCACGGCGGTATCGGCTTCACCTGGGAGCACGACGCCCACCGGTACGTGCGGCGGGCCCGGGCGGACGAGGTCCTGCTCGGCGACCAGGAGTTCCACCGGGCGCGGCTGTCCGCCGTGCTCGCCGACAGTTAAGGAGAGACACGGATGTCCGTGGACGACGAGATCCAGTTCGAGCGGGACGGGAACGTGGCCAGGGTCTGGCTCAACCGGCCCTGGAAGAAGAACTGCGTGACCGTGCCGATCCTCAACCGGCTCGACGAGATCATCACCGAGGTCGACGAGGACCCCGACCTGCGGGTGCTCGTGCTCCGCGGCCGCGGCGGCACGTTCTGCTCCGGGTTCGACCTGGACAGCCTGCAGGCCGAGTACGTCGGCCGCTCGACCGCCATGGACGTGGCGGTCATCTCGGCGAAGGTCTGCGACCGGCTGTACTCGATGAAGACGCCGTCCGTGGCGGTGCTCGAGGGCTACGTGACGGCCGGCGGGTTCGAGCTGATGATCTCCTGCGACTTCGCCATCGCGCAGGACGACGCCAGGATCGGCGACTTCCACATGCGGCGGGCGCTGTTCGGCGGCGCCGGCCCGATCTACCGGGTGCCCCGCATGATCGGCATCCGCAAGACCAAGGAGCTGATGCTGACCGGCAAGCTGCTCTCCGGCACGGAGGCCGCCCAGTTCGGGCTGGTCAACGCGGCAGCGCCAGCCGAGGAGCTGGACGAGACCGTGGCGGAGTTCGTGGGCACGCTCACCGACAAGAGCCCGTTCCAGATGCGGATCACGAAGATGACCATCGACCGCAGCCTGGACGCGGACACGCAGTCGCTGATGGTCATGGAGCACCTGGCCGTCGGCGTCACGCTGAACTCGGAGGACGCGGCGGAGGGTGTCGCGGCGTTCCTGGAGAAGCGCGAGCCCAAGTGGACCGGTCGATGACCGACGGCACCGTGTGGACGTGGACCGTGCAGCGGTTCCCGCCCAAGTCGCCGCCGTACGAGGTCCCCGAGGCGGGGTTCGCGCCGTTCGCCGTCGGTTACGTCGAGGTGGCCGACGGTGCCCGGATCGAGGCGGTGCTCGACGTCGAGGACCTCTCGTCCGTCCACATCGGCATGCGGCTGCGGATCGAGGAAGCCGAGGGCCGGGTGCCCCACGCCCGGGAGGTGTTGTGAGCGTTCACATCGTTGGTGCGGCAAGGACTGCGTTCGGCCGGTCGGAGCTGACCGGCCGCGACCACGGCGTCCACGCGGCCCGCGCCGCGCTCGTCGACGCGGGCGTGCCGTGGTCGCGGGTCGGGGCGGCGTTCGGCGGCAGCGACGCCGCCGGCAACGCCGACACCCTCGTCGCCGACCTCGGCCTCACCGGGATCCCGTTTGTGAACGTGCGCAATGGCTGTGCCACCGGGGGAAGCGCGTTGCTCTCGGCGGTCAACGCGATCCGCGGCGGCATGGCGGACGTCGTGCTGGCCGTCGGGTTCGACAAGCATCCGAGGGGCGCGTTCGACCCGCGGCCGGCGGACTGGGGCCTGGGTGAGGAGTACGGGCGGGAGGGGCTGATGGTCACCACCCAGTTCTTCGGCATGAAGATCCAGCGGTACGCCCACGACCACGGGATCACCCCGCGCACGCTCGCACTGGTCGCCGAGAAGGCCTACCGCAACGGCGCCCGGACGCCGGAGGCGTGGCGGCGCCAGGAGATCACGGCTGAGGAGATCCTGGCCTCGGGCATGGTCAACGACCCCCTGACCCGGTTCATGTTCTGCTCACCGGGCGAGGGCGCGGCGGCGCTGGTGCTGTGCTCGGCGGAGCTCGCCCGCGAGCTGGGTGCCGACTCGGTCGAGCTGCGGTCCGCGGTCGTGCGCACCCGGCCACCGGGCTCGTTCGAGGTCTTCAGTCCACGGCTCGACCCCGGTGAACCGACGAGCGTCAGCACGGTCTCGGCGGCCGCGGCGTTCGAGGCGGCCGGGATCGGACCGTCCGATGTGGACGTGTGCCAGCTGCAGGACACGGAGAGCGGCGCCGAGGTGATGCACCTGGCGGAGTGCGGGTTCTGCGCGCACGGCGAGCAGGAGAAGCTGATCGCGGCCGGCGCCACGGAGATCGGCGGCGAGCTGCCGGTCAACACCGACGGCGGGTGCATCGCCAACGGCGAGCCCATCGGGGCGTCGGGCCTGCGGCAGGTGTACGAGGTGGTCACGCAGCTGCGTGGGCGGGCGGGGGCGCGGCAGGTGCCCGGCACGCCCCGGGTCGGGTTCACCCACGTGTACGGCGCGCCCGGCGTGAGCGCGTGCACGGTGCTGGCGAGGTGAGCGTGAACATCGAGGAGTTCCGGCGCGCGGCCCGGGCGTGGCTGTCCACCGTGGCCACCCGGCGCGTCGAGGGCGCCTGGGGCACGGGGGAGGACTCCGTGGCCGTGTTCGACAACTGGACCGAGGCCGAGGAACGCGCGCACACGGCGGCGGCGCAGGAGTGGGAACACACCAGGTACGACCAGGGCTGGGGTGCCCTGCGCTGGCCGGCCGAGCACGGTGGCCGGGGCCTGCCGGCGTTCGCCGAGCAGCTCTACCGGGCCGAGGAGGCGGCGTTCGACGTCCCGCGGCGCGCGGAGATCTTCCCGGTCACACAGCAGCTGGTGGCGCCGGCCGTCGACATCTGGGGCACGCCGGAGCAGAAGCGGCGCTGGCTGCGCCCGATGCTGCGCACCGACGAGCTGGCGTGCCAACTGTTCTCCGAGACCGAGGCCGGCTCCGACTTGGCCGCCGTCCGCACCCGCGCCGTCCGCGACGGTGACCGCTGGGTCCTCAACGGACACAAGGTGTGGACGTCCGGCGCCCAGGTGGCGACCTGGGGTGTGGCGGTGTGCCGGACGGATCCCGATGTCCCGAAGCACCAGGGCATCACGGTGTTCCTGGTGCGCATGGACGCGCCCGGCGTGACGATCCGGCCGATCCGCCAGATGACCGGCGGCGCGAGCTTCACCGAGGTCTACCTGGACGACGTGGTCGTGCCCGACGCGGACCGGCTGGGCCCGGTGGGGCAGGGCTGGCGGGTCACCCTGAGCGTGCTGGCCGCCGAACGCCTCGACTCCGGGTCGCTGGGCCTGGACAACGCGGACCGCGCCATCGCCCTGTCCCGCCGGGTCCCGACGTCGGAGGTGCAGCGGCACGCGGTGGCGGACCTGTACGTCCGCACGCTGGTCCAGCGCCTGATCGGCCTGCGGGTGACGGCGGCGCTGGTGGCCGGCCGCGAGCCGGGTGCCGAGGCGTCGGTGGGCAAGCTGTACGCGACGGAGACGATGCGCCGCACGAGCGACCTGGTGCTGGGGCTGCTGGGGGAGCGGCTGGTCGCGGACACGGGGGAGTGGGGCACGTTCGCGTGGACCGAGCACCTGCTGGGCGCCCCGGGCTACAGCATCGCGGGCGGCTCCGACGAGATCCAACGCACCATCCTGGCCGAGCGCGTCCTGGGCCTACCGAAGGAGCCCCGGTGAACCTGACGGAGCGGGTCGCCACGGCCCTGGGCGCGCCGGTGGAACTGGACCGCCTGCCGGGCGGACACTCAGGACTGACGTACGCGGCGAAGGCGGGTGCGGACAGCTACGTGGTGAAGGCCGTGCCGCCGGACCAGAAGCCGGTGGGCCGCAACGACATGCTGCGCCAGGCCCGGATCCTGCGCGCGCTGGCCGACACCCCGGTCCCGGTCCCCGGGCTCGTGGCGGTGGACGAGCAACCCCCGGCCTGGTTCGCCATGACCCTGGTGGACGGCGAGGCCATCGAACCGGTCCTCGACGAACACGCCCTGGCTCCGGAGCTGTGCAGGGCAAGGATGCTGGAAGCGGCGGCGGTTCTCCGTCTCCTGCACGACCAGGACGCCTCGGTTCTCCAAGAATCTCCTGCCACCGTGGCCGAAGAACTGGCGCGCTGGAGCCGGACCATGCATGCCGTGCCCCTCGAGCTGCGGCCCGGCGGCGAGGACCTCCTGGCCGCCCTCGCGGACGACGTGCCCGCCGATCTCCCGCCCGTGCTCGTGCACGGGGACTTCCGGCTCGGCAACGTGATCTGCGCCGGTGAACGCGCACAGGCCGTCGTGGACTGGGAGATCTGGAGCGTCGGCGACCGCCGGGGCGACCTCGCCTGGTTCCTGCTCTTCGCCGATCACCGGAACTTCCCGGCGCTGGGCCGTCCCGTGCCCGGGCTGCCCACCGAGGACGAGCTGCTCGCCACCTACCGGGGCACGGACCTCCCCGACATGGGGTGGTTCCGCGCCCTCGGCCGGATGAAGATGGCCGCCATCATGGGCCACAACCTCCGCCGCCACCGGGAGGGCAGGCACCACGACCCCGACCAGGAACGCCTCCCGCCGACCATCGCCGCGATGATCCGGGCCGGGCTCGAGCTGTTGAGGTAGGACACCATGGACTTCGCGCTCTCCCCGCGTGCCACCCAGCTCCGTGACCAGGTGCGGGCCTTCATGGAGCAGCACGTGCTGCCCGCCGAACCCGTCTACGACCGGCAGCTCGCCGAGGCCGAGAACCCGCACGCGCTGCCGCCCGTCATGGTGGAGCTGAAGGAGAAGGCCCGCGCCGAAGGCCTGTGGAACCTCTTCCTCACCCACGGCGGCCACGGCGCCGGACTGTCCAACCTGGACTACGCGCCGCTCGCCGAGCTCATGGGCCTGTCGATGATCGGCAACGAGGTGTTCAACTGCTCCGCGCCCGACACCGGCAACATGGAGCTGCTCGCCATGTTCGGCACCCCCGAGCAGCAGGCGCGATGGCTGACACCCCTGCTGGACGCCGAGATCCGGTCCTGCTTCGCCATGACCGAGCCCGACGTGGCCAGCTCCGACGCCCGCAACATCCGCACCCGGATCACCCGGGACGGCGACGGGTACGTGGTCAGCGGCCGCAAGTGGTACACCTCCGGCATCCTCGACCCCGACTGCCGGCTGATCATCCTCATGGGTGTCACCGACCCCGACGCACCCACCTACCGCCAGCAGAGCATGGTCCTCATCCCGCGGGACGCGCCCGGCGTCACGGTCGTGCGCGACCTGCCCATGTTCGGCTACACCGACCGGCTCGGGCACGGCGAGGTCGTGTTCGACGACGTGCGCGTGCCCGCGGCGAACCTCCTCGGCGGTGAGGGGGAGGGGTTCGCGCTCGCCCAGGGGCGGCTCGGGCCCGGCCGCATGCACTACGCCATGCGGGCCGTCGGGTTCGCCGAGCGGGCGCTGCGGCTGCTGTGTGAGCGTGCGCTGTCCCGGGTCGCGTTCGGGGGGCCGCTCGCCGACCAGGGGGTCGTGCGGGAGTGGATCGCCCGCAGCCGCATCGAGATCGAGCAGCTGCGGCTGCTGGTGCTCAGGTCGGCGTGGCTCATGGACACGATCGGCAACCACGCCGCGCGGATGGACGTCGCCGCGATCAAGGTGGCCGCGCTGGAGGTCGCGCACCGGGTGGTCGACCGGGCGGTGCAGGCCCACGGCGCGGCCGGCGTCAGCGACGACACCGTGCTGGCCCGGTTGTTCTCGATCACCCGCGCGCTGCGGATCGCCGACGGGCCCGACGAGGTGCACCTGCGCACGGTGGCGCGGTTGGAGCTGGCGAAGTACCGGGAGAAGGCATGAAACCGTTGGACGGTCGGGTCGCGCTGGTCACCGGCGGCTCCCGCGGCATCGGGTTCGGCGTCGCGCGGGCGTTCCGCGCGGCCGGGGCGGACGTCGTGATCTCGGCACGCAAGGCCGACGGGTTGGCGGCCGCCCGTGCCTCGCTGCTGGCGTCGGAGGGGAGTGGCGACGTGCTCGACGTGGTCGCCAACGCGGGTGAGCCCGACCAGGCGCAGGCGTGCGTGGCGGCCGCCATGGCCCGGTTCGGCCGGCTGGACGTGCTCGTGAACAACGCCGCCACCAACCCGTACATGGGGGACCTGCTCGGCCTGGACCTGCCGCGCGCGGAGAAGACCGCCCGGGTCAACCAGTACGGGATGCTCGCCTGGACCCGCGGGGCGTGGCAGGCCTGGATGTCCGAGCACGGCGGCGTGGTGATCAACATGGCGTCGGTCGGCGGCCTGATCGTCGACCCGGGCATCGGGTACTACAACGCCACGAAGGCCGCGATGCTGCTGATGACCCGCCAGCTCGCGTACGAGCTGGGACCGAAGGTCCGCGTCAACGCCCTCGCCCCCGGCGTGATCAAGACCGAGCTGGCCCGAGCGGTGTGGGAGGCCCGCGAACCGGTCCTGGTCTCACAGCTGCCCCTGCGCCGCCTCGGCACCGTCGAGGACGTGGCGAACGCCGCCCTGTTCCTCGCCACGGACGCCTCGGCCTGGATGACCGGCCAAACCCTCGTCCTCGACGGCGGCGCCACCGCCCTCCCCATCGCGGTGACCCCCTGATGGCCGACCACTGCCCTGAAGGACCCCTTCGAGACGCTCAACGCCCTGAAGGGGTCCTTCAGGGCATGTTCGCGTTGGCGGGGAGGACCGCGGTGGTGACCGGGGCGTCGTCCGGGCTCGGGGCGCGGTTCGCCGTCGTGCTGGCGGAGGCCGGCGCCACGGTCTTCGCCGCTGCCAGGCGGGTCGACCGGGTCAAGGCGATGGCGGCGGGAGACCACCGCATCCGCCCGGTCGCGTGCGATGTGTCGGTGGCCGAGGACCGGGAGGCGCTGGTCGGCACCGCCGTCGCGGAGACCGGGCGGCTCGACGTGCTCGTGAACAACGCCGGCGCGCCGGGCGCCACGCGGGCCGAGGACGAGAGCGCCGACGAGTTCAGCAAGGTCCTCGACGTCAACCTGGTCGCGCCCTTCCACTTGGCCAAACTGGCCACCACGGCAGGTGCCACCAGCATCGTGAACGTCGCCTCGATCCTCGGCATCGTGTCCGCCGCGCCGCTCGGCGGGGCCGGCTACGCCGCCTCCAAGGCCGGCCTGATCGGGCTCACCCGCGAGCTGGCCGGCCAGTGGGGCGCCGCCGGGGTGCGTGTCAACGCCCTCGCGCCGGGGTGGTTCCGGTCGGAGATGACCGAGGACCTGTTCGCGGACGAGCGGTCCGGCCGCTGGGTCGCCCGCAACACGATGCTCGGCCGGGGCGGCGAGGGCACCGAGCTGGACGGCGCCCTGCTGTTCCTCGCGTCCGACGCCTCGTCCTACACCACCGGCCAGGTGCTGGTGGTCGACGGCGGCTGGACCGCCCGATGAGCGCGCGCCAGTCCCCAACCGAGTTCAGGTTGGGGCTACGCTACGGAGTTGAGCTGCGACCGCCTCGGAGATGGGGGACACCGGATGACCACAGCGCGGATCACCACGGGCGACGAGGGGCCGCGCTCGAAGCGGGCCGCGATCCTCACGGCCGCCGTCGAGTGCTTCGGCGAGTTCGGGTTCGAGGGCACCAAGTGGTCGACCGTCGCCGACCGGGTCGGCATCGGACAGACCGCCCTCTACCACTACTTCGAGACCAAGACGCACTGCCTGCTGACCATCATGCGGCTGGAGCTGCAGCGCTCGCACGACCAGTTCACCGAGGCCACGGCCGGCCAGAAGAACGCGGTCGACGCCCTGCGCGCCGCCGTGCGGGCCGCGTTCGCGGTGTCCGAGCACGAGATCCTGCAGATGCGCATCCTGCAGAACAACCTGTCACTGCTCGCCGTGCCGCGCTCCTCCAAGAAGGAGGAGACCGAACGCGAGGCGGCGCGCGAGCTGGTGCGCCAGATAGAGCGCAACTGGACCCGCCTGCTCACCCGCGGCATGTCCGAGGGCGCCTTCCCGGTCCGCGACCCGCACACGCTCGGCCTCGCGCTGCTCGGCCTCATCGTGAGCGTCTGGCGCTGGTACCGGCCCGGCGGCCCGACGTCGCTCTCCGACGTCAGCGAGCTGATCGAGGGCTGCTGCGTGCGCATGGTGAGCGAGTAGGACCAACGACTGTTGCCCGGGCGGGGACCCGGAGCTAGTCTCAAACTGAACTGAACTCAGGTTGTGAGGCGAGTCGACGATGATGCTGCCCAGGTACATGTCCTCTATGGACAGTACAGACCCGACGACCACCCTGGCACTGCTCGAGCCGGACTTCCGCTTCCTGATCGCGCTGCCGGCCGGGGACGCGACCGGCGAGTCCCGGGACGACTTCGCGAAGTACATCGCCGGCCGGGGCGCCGTCGCCCGGGAGCACCACCTGCTGCGGTCCTCGGTGGACGGCGACACCGAGACCGTCTACGGCGTGGTCACCGAGAAGGGTGAACCGGTCGGCGCGTTCCTGTCCGCCGCGGTGATCTCCGCGAACGGGCTGATCGCCCGCTACCAGTCCTACTTCACGACCTCGTTCCAGCTCGTCGACTGGGCGCCCCGGTGAACGCCGCCCCCTTCCTGTCGGCCTGGTTCGAGATCCTGGACTCCGACGAGCCCTCCCGGATCCTGGACCTGATCAGCGACGACTTCACCTTCTCGATCCTCTTCTCCACCGACGGCGGCGCGACCGACTTCGCCGGCGGCCGGCCCGCGCTCGTCGGCTACCTCGAGCAGCGGGAGAAGGGCACCCGCACCCACCACCTCCTCGCGTCCCACACCACGGGCCGCCAGGAGCTGTTCCTCGGCGAGGTGCGGCGCGGCGAGGAAAGGGAGGCCACGTTCGTCGCGGCCGGCGAGCTCGACGGCGGCGGGCGGCTGGCCCGCCTGATCATCGGGCGCTCGCCCGCGGTCCTGTTCACAACCGGAGGTGCTGATGTACAACCTCGTGCTGCTGGCCGCCCGGCCTCCTGACTGGACCCACGAGCGGTTCATCGACTGGTGGCGCGGCCCGCACGCCGAGCTGACCCGCCGCCTGCCCGGGCTGCGTGCCTGGCGGCACACCGACGTGGAGTCCGCGCTCGAGCCGCGTTCGGAAGGCTGGGACGGCGTGTCGGTGCTGAGCTTCGACACCGAGGACGACCTGCGGAAGGCCTTGGACAGCAAGGAATGGGCCGACGCCGTCGCGCAGGTCGGGGACATGCGCGGCAAGCGGATCGCGGTGCTGGGCAGCGAGCTGGAGATGTTCCGTGCGTGACCTCGCCGTCGAGTACCGCCACAGGCCCGACCACGTCGCGGTCATCGACGACTCGGGCGAGTACCGGGCGCGGTGGTTAGACAGCCGGGCCCGCCAGCTGGCCGACGCGATCGCGGCCGGCGGCACGGTGCTGGTGCAGGCCGACAACTCGTGGCGCACGGTGGTCGCCGCGCTCGCGGTCGGGTTGGGCGACGGTGTGCTCGCCGTGGTCAACCGGCACACCACGCGCGCCGAGTTCGCGGCGGCGGTCGAGGACATCGAACCGGACATGGTGATCGCCGAACCGTCCGCCGTGGACGAATGGGCCGTCGCGGGGGAGCGGGCGCCGGTGCTGGACGGCTGGTCGGCCGTGCGGACCGGCGGCCCCCGCGAGGTGTCCCGCTGGGCCGGCGGGCGGTTCATCGGGTTGACCTCCGGGTCGACCGGCCGGGCGAAAGGCGTTGTGCAGTCGGAGGAAGCGCTGCGGTACGCGTGCGCGCGCACGATCGAGGTCAACGGCCTCGCGCCCGGTGACGCGGTGGCGGCGATCGTCCCGCTGTCGTCGACCGCGGCGTTCTGCTTCGGCGTGTACCTGTCGCTGCTGCTGGGCGGCCCGCTGGTGCTGATGGACCGGTGGGACCCGCAGCGCGCGGCGGCACGGCTGGCGGAGACGGACGCGCGGTGGACCATGTGCGTGCCGACGATGGCACTGCAGCTGGCGGCAACCGGCAGGCCGGTGCCCGGGCTGCGGTCGGTCACCGTCGGCGGCGGCCCGATGGACCGGGCCGCGCTGGCCAGGGCCGAGCAGGCGCTCGGCACCCGGATCCTGCGGGTGTTCGGCATGTCCGAGTGCCTCGGGCACACCTCGCCGAGCCCGGACGACCCCGAGGAGGTCCGCCTCGGCCGCGACGGCCGGCCGTTCGCCGGCACGGACCTGCGTGCGGTGTCCGCGTCCGGCGCGGTCCTGGGGCCGGGGGAGACCGGGCACGCCCAGGTGCGTGGCCCGTCGCTGTTCCTCGGCTACGCGCGGGGCGGGAAGGTCGAGCCGCCGGCGCTGACGGCGGACGGGTACTTCCCGACCGGCGACCTGCTGATGGCGCACGAGGACGGCACCGTCACGATCATGGGGCGAGAGAAGGACGTCATCATCCGCGGCGGCCGCAACATCGACATCACCGAGATCGAACGTGCCGTGGCCGGGCACCCGCGGGTCGCGCAGGCGTGCGTGGTGCCGCTGCCGGACGACATGCTCGGCGAGCGGATCGCGCTGCTCGCGGTGTCAGGGGACGGCGGGGAGATCTCGCTGGCGGAGATCACCGGGTTCCTGGGTGACGGTGGCCTGTCCAAGACCAAGTGGCCGGAGTTCGTGTTCACCGTGGACGCCCTGCCGCAGACGAAGGTCGGCAAGCTGGACCGCGCGGGCGCCCGCGCGCTCGTGCGGGACCTCAACGCCTCGGGAACCGCCGCCCCGCGGTGATCCCGCCGTCCACCACCAGTTCCGTGCCGGTGACGTAGGCGCTCGCGTCGGAGGCCAGGTACAGCGCGGCCTCCGCGACGTCCTGCGCCGCGCCCCGCCGGCCGAGGGGGATGGTCCTCGTGTACGCGTCCATGTCGGTGTCCGCGAAGCCCGGCGCGGCGGTGATCGCGGTGGCGATGCTGCCCGGGCAGAGGGTGTTGACCCGGATGCCGGCCTCGGCCAGCTCCAGCGCGGCCACCTTCGTGAGCCCACGCACGGCGAACTTGGTCGCGGCGTAGGCGGCCAGCCCGGTCGCGCCGAGCACGCCGTTGATCGAGGACAGGGTGACGATCGAGCCGCCGGGCGGCATCAGCGGCGCGGCCGCGCGGATGGCCAGGAACGTGGCGGTCGTGTTGGTCTCCTGCACGCGCCGGAACTCCGCGGCTGAGGTGTCGAGCAGTGGCCGGGAGATCGCGATGCCGGCGGAGTGCACGAGCACGTCGAGCCGGCCGTGGTCGCGGCGGAGCTCCCCGGTGAGCGCCTGCCACGCGGACTCGTCGGTGACGTCGAGGGGCCGGTAGGTGGCGCCGGGTGGGGGAGTGCCGTGCGGAGCGAGGTCGGTGACGAGCACGGTCGCGCCCTCGCTCACGAAGAGGCGGGCGACCGCGGCGCCGATCCCGCCGAGACCGCCGGTGACCAGGGCGATGAGGCCTGCCAACCGTCCGGCAGCGCCCGCCGTGAGCCGGCCGGTGTCGGCTGGCGCGGATTTTCCGGCGGCGCTCGCCCGGCCGGTGTCGGCTGGCGCGGATTTTCCGGCGGCGCTCGCCCGGCCGGTGTCGGCTGGCGCGGACTCTCCGGCGCCGGTCGCGTGTCCGTCCGTGTCGCTGCCGGACGCTGACCGCTCCGCGTCACCCCTTGGCGACTGAGCGTCCGTTCCCATCCGTGGCACCTCCATTTCCGCACTGAACTGAATTCGATTCTTGCGATCCGCCGACCGCCCTCTCTATATTGAACTGACTTCAGCTCAGGTCAAGGGAGACCGTCATGCGGCACAAAGCTCCGCGGATTCTCGTTCTGCTGTCGGCCCTCGCGCTGGTCGTCTCCGCGTGCGGCGCCGAGGCGGGCGGCTCGTCGGACACGATCAGGATCGGCGCGTGGATGCCGCTCTCCGGCCCGGTCGCCGCCTCCGGCGAACCGGAGAAGGTGGGTGGCGACGTCTACTTCAAGATGCTCAACGACAAGGGCGGCATCAACGGCCGCAAGGTCGAGTGGATCACCAAGGACAACGCCTACGACACCCAGCAGACGGTCCAGGCCGCGCGGGAGCTCGTCGGCCAGGAGAAGGTCGTCGCGATCGTCGGCGCCAACGGCACCGCGGCGACCGAGGCGACGTTCCCGTTCGTGCTCGAGCAGTCGAAGGTGCCGATCCTCAACACCTACGGCGGCGCCGAGAACTGGTACGACCCGCCGCGTGACAACCTGTTCGGCATCCAGACCCTGTACGAGGACCAGGCCGCGGCACTCGCCAAGTGGGCGGTCGAGGACGGCGCGAAGAAGATCCTCGTCGTGCACAGCGACCCGGCCGCGTTCGTGAACGTCGCCAAGCAGGTGGGCCCGGTCGCGAAGAAGGCCGACGGAGGCGTCTCGGTCGACACCCTGTCGGTGAAGTTCCAGACCACCGACTACGCGCCGATCGTCAGCCAGGTCAAGGCCAAGCAGCCGGACGCCGTGATCACGATCCTCACCGCGCCGGAGGCGGCCGCCTACCTCAAGGAGGCCAAGCTGCAGGGCTTCTCGGCACCCGCGTACGGCTACGCCCCGGACGCGCAGACCGCGACCCTGACCCTCGGTGGCGACGCGGCGGAGGGCTACCACGCGGTGTCGTGGTTCAAACTGCCCACCGACGACAGCCCGGAGATGAAGGAGTACCGCGACGCCATGGCGAAGTACGCGCCCAAGGCGCCGGTGGACTTCTCGACGCTGATCGGCTTCGCCTACGCCAAGGTGTTCGCCGAGATCGCCAAGACCATCGACGGCCCGGTCACCGCCGAGTCGATCGTCGCCGCGTACGAGAAGGCGAAGGACGTCGAGACCGGGATCATGCCGCCCGTCAGCTTCAGCGACTCCCAGCACCTCGGCTCGACCGAGCTGCAGCGCCTGACCGTGAAGAACGGCAAGTGGACCGCGGAGGGCGACTTCTTCACCCCGCCCGCCCGCGACTGACGCCCGTGCCCTGAAGGACCCCTTCGGGAGGTTGAACGTCCCGAAGGGGTCCTTCAGGGCTTTCCGGCTTGGCGATCGCGGTGGAGGTCCGGACGTCGTCGGACGGCACCACGCCCCCGTGCCGCTCCTCGACCGGCACGACCACCGCACGCACGAACGCCGCGGTACGCCGGGCCAGCTCGGCCACCTCCGGCGACGGTGCCAGATCCACGGGACCTCCGCGCTGGAGCTGTTCGCCCGCCACGGCTACGAGGCGACGACGATGGACGGCATCGGCGCCGCGGTCGGCATCCGCGGGCCGAGCCTGTACAAGCACGTCGAGTCCAAACAGGACCTGCTGGCCCGGCTCATGACCGACACGATGCGGGCCCTGCTCGACGCCCACCGCACCGCCGTCGCCACGACCGCCGACCCCACCGAACGGCTGCGCCGGGCGGCCGAGGCACACGTCCGCTACCACGCACGGCACCGCCTGGAGGCCTTCGTGGGCAACCGCGAGCTGCGCAGCCTCGCCGAGCCGAACCGTCGCCGGGTGCTGGCGCTGCGCCGCGAGTACGAGACCTGCTTCCGTGACCTGGTGCGCGCCGGGATCGCCGCCGGCAGGTTCACGGTGACCGACGCCCGCCTGGCGTCCTACGCCGTCCTCGACCTCGGCATGGGCGTCGCGGCCTGGTACCGCGAGGACGGGGAGCTCTCCGAGGACGAGGTCACGTGGCAGTACGGCGAGTTCGCCCTCCGGATCGTCGGTACCGCGTGACCTGGAGCGGAGAAAGGTTGGTTTACTCTCCGGTAGCCAACAGAATGCGACGGTCGACTGTGGAACCCAACACGACGGAGCGGACGTGCGCGACGACAACCCCGGCTGGGACGTGGGACGGGTGGTCGCGGGCCGCTACCGGTTGCGGGCAACACTCGGCTCCGGCGCGATGGGCGTCGTCTGGCGGGCCGATGACCTGCGCCTGAACCGCGAGGTGGCGCTCAAGCAGCTGCGCCTGCCCCCCGGCATGCCGCCGGACGAGGCGGCGCGGGCGCGGCTGCGGGTGTTCCGGGAGGGCCGGGTCGCCGCGCGCCTGCAGCACGCGAACGCGGTCGCCGTCTACGACGTCGCCGACGACGACCAGGGCCACCCCATGCTGGCGCTGGAGTACCTGCCGTCCCTGAGCCTCGCCGAGGCCATCAACCGGCGGGGCACGCTTTCGCCCGCGCGGGTGGCCCGCATCGGCGCGGCCGTGGCCTCCGCGCTGGCCGCCGCGCACGCCGCCGGGATCGTGCACCGGGACGTGAAGCCCGGGAACGTGCTGCTCGGCGCGGACGGGAGCGCGAAGATCACCGACTTCGGGCTGTCCCGGGTGCGTGGCGACGTCGCCGACGGGCTGGTGTCGGGCACGCCCGCGTTCCTGTCCCCGGAGGCGGCGTGGGGTGATCCGCCCGGCCCGGAGTCGGACGTGTTCTCTCTGGGGGCCACCCTCTACGCGGCGGTCGAGGGCGCGCCGCCGTTCGGCGCGTCCGACAACCCGATCGCCCAGCTCGAACGCGTCGCCGAGGGCCACGCCCCGCCACCCCGCAGAGCCGGGGTGCTGACCGCGGTGCTGACGGCCATGCTCCGCGACGACCCCGTCGCCCGGCCCAGCATGGCCCGGGTGGCGGACGCGCTGGCGGACATCGCCGACGCCGACCCCGAGGACGGCCTCGACGACGACCTCGACGACGGCGGCGAGCTGTTCGCCGACGGCGGCGAGGCCGACCCGACCTACGAGCACCTGACGCCCGCTCGCGCGGACGACCACACCCGGCCGGTCGACAAGATCACCGACCTGGCGGGCGCCGACGACGACACCCGCGTCGTGGACGCGATCGACGCGACGTACGAGGGCATGGCACCCGCCGGCCTGGACGACGACACCCGTGTGGTCGACGCGATCGACGCGACGTACGAGGGCATGGCACCCGCCGGCGCGGACGACGACACGCGCGTGGTCGACTCCATCGCGTCGACCTACGAGGGCATGGAGCCCGTCGCCGGCCGGGCACCCCGCCGGTGGCGGCGGCTCGTCATCGTCGCGATCATCCTGCTGGCCATCGCGGTCGGCATCCTGCTCGTGGTCCGCCCGCTCGACAGCGACCCCACCGCCGCCGGCCCGCCCGGCACCGTGGCGCCCACCTCCGCGGCGCCGCCCGCCTCGCCGTCGGCACCACCGGCGTCCTCGGCCGCGCCGACCACCACGACCGACGAGGAACCGCCGCCCAGCGACCAGGCGGACGCCGGCCCGGCGGTCGACCCGGCCGCGCTCGAGTACGTCGTGACCACCTTCTACACGCTGCTCCCGAACGACCCGGGCGGGGCGTGGGTGCTGCTCGGCCCGGGCATGCAGGCCCAGGGGCAGCCGGCGTTCGACGGGTTCTGGGCGACGGTCAAGGACCTCAGGATCGCCGTCCCGCCCCGCGTCGAGGGACGCTCGGTCATCGTCGGGATCGAGTTCACGCGGGAGGGCGTCGGCCGGGTCACCGAGACCCACCAGCTGGACATGGTCGTGAACGGCGGCACCGCGCTGATCAACGGCGACCAGGTGCTGTCGCCCACCGAGGAGCCTCCGAAGGGCGGCGGTCCCGGCGGCAGACCCAGGGGCAACTAGTACCGTCCACTGTTGACGGTGGGCCGGCGGGGCTTGGCCCAGCCGAACGTCAGCTCCACCGCGCGCTTCCAGTTGGCGTACTCCTCGTCGCGGTGGGCCGGGTCCATCTGCGGGGTCCACCGGGCCGCGAGGTGCCAGTTGCGGCGCAGGCCCTCCAGGTCCGGCCAGTAGCCGACCGCGAGGCCCGCCGCGTAGGCCGCCCCGAGCGACACGGTCTCCGCGACCATCGGGCGCATCACCGGCACGTCCAGCACGTCCGCGATGAACTGCATCAGCAGGTGGTCGGCCGTCATGCCCCCGTCCACCTTCAGCACCGAGGACTGCGTGCCCAGGTCGGCGTTCATCGCGTCGACCACCTCGCGGGTCTGCCAGCCGGTGGCCTCCAGGACGGCGCGGGCCAGGTGCCCCTTGGTGATGTAGGAGGTCAGCCCGACGATGATGCCGCGGGCCTCGCTGTGCCAGTGCGGCGCGAACAACCCGGAGAACGCCGGCACGATGTAGCAGCCGCCGTTGTCCTTGACGGTCCTGGCGAGGGTCTCGATCTCCGGCGCGCTGTGGATCAGGCCGAGGTTGTCGCGGAACCACTGCACGAGCGAGCCGGTGACGGCGATCGAGCCCTCGAGCGCGTAGGTCGCCGGCTCGCCGCCCAGCTGGTAGCCGATCGTCGTGAGCAGGCCGTGTGACGAGCGGATCAGCTTCGTGCCGGTGTTCATCAGCAGGAAGCTGCCGGTGCCGTACGTGCACTTGGTCTCGCCCTCGGCGAAGCAGGTCTGCCCGAACAGCGCCGCGTGCTGGTCACCCAGCGCCGCGGCTAGGGAGATGCCGGGCACGACCCGGGTGGTGCGGCCGTGGATCTCGGTGGTGGGGCGGATTTCCGGCAGCATCTGGTGCGGGATGTCGAAGAACGCCAGCAGCGCGGTGTCCCACCGCTGGGTGGTGATGTTCATCAGCATGGTCCGCGACGCGTTGGTCACGTCCGTGACGTGCAGGCCGCCGTTGACGCCGCCGGTCAGGTTCCAGATCAGCCAGGTGTCGATGGTGCCGAACAGCACGTCGCCGCGTTCGGCGCGGTCGCGCAGGCCGGGGGTGTTGTCCAGCAGCCAGCGCAGGCTGGGCGCGGAGAAGTACGTGGCGAGCGGCAGCCCGCACCGCGCCTGCACGTCGGCGGCGTCCGGCCGTTCGCGCAGCTCCCCGACGAGGTCCTCGGTGCGGATGTCCTCCCACACGATGGCCCGGCCGACGGGCGCGCCGGTGTGCCGGTCCCACACCACGCACGTCTCGCGCTGGTTGGTGATGCCGAGCGCGACGACCTGGTCGGCGCCGATCCCGGCGTCGCGCAGCGCCTGCGGCATGATCCGGTCGACGTTGCGCCAGATCTCGACCGCGTCCTGCTCGACCCAGCCGGGCCGCGGGTAGTACTGCCGGTGCTCGCGTTGCGCGACCGACACGAGCCGGGCGTTGCTGTCGAAGACGATGCACCGGGTCGAGGTGGTGCCCTGGTCGATCGCCATCACGAAACGCTGCGCCATCTTGTTTCCTCAGTTCGCGGGGCTGAGCTCGCGGGACACCGCGTCCGCGGCGCGGCACACCTGGTCCACCAGCACCTGCTTGGGCCGGTTGGCGGCCTGGCAGATCCGGTCGACGGCGCCGGAGATGCCGATCGCCCCGACGACGAGGCCGCCGGGGATGCGGATCGGCGCGGCCACGCTGGCCTCGCCCGGCATGTACTCCTCCGCCTCGCTGGCCCACCCCGCGGCACGCACCTCCGTGAGCACGCGCTCGAGTGCCGCGGGCCGGACGATGGTCCGGCGGGTCAGCGAGGTCAGCTCGTGGCGCCGGATCGTCGCGACCAGGCCGGCGTCGTAGGCGAGCAGGACCTTGCCCAGCGCGGTCGCGTGCAGTGGCAGCATGGCGCCGATGCCGAGTGTCTGCATGGTGTCGTCCGGGCGGAACACGTGGTGCACGACCAGCACCGCGCCGTCGAGGTGCATGCCGATCCGCACCTCGTGGCCGCTGCGGGCGGCCAGCGTGTCGGCCCAGTTGATGGACCGGGACCGCAGCTCGTTCGCGTCCAGGTAGCTGGTGCCCAGGTGCAGGAGCGCTGCGCCGAGCCGGTACTGGCCGGTACTCTGGTCCTGCTCGACGAACTCGACCCGCTGCAGCGTGCGCAGGATGCCGTGCGCGGTGCCCTTGGGCAGGCCGAGCGCGGCGGCGATCTCGGCCAGCCCGTGATGGCCGGAACCGCGTGCGAGCAGGCGCAGCATGGCCGCCGCACGTTCGATCGACTGAATCGGACCCGGCACGTCGGGAAACCTATCCAAATCGGACCGCGTCGGCAATGTCGAACGGTGTGGGGGTGCCGCCGGCCGGCGATTGTGCCCGTTCTCGCGGCGGAGTGATCGAGTAGCCACACCGCGGGGTCTGGTCGCGTTCGACATTGTCGACCTCCCGGCGTTGCTGGCGGGTGGGCTCCTACATAGCGTCGCCATAGCTCGTGTCGGTGTGACACGGCCGTTCAACGACGAATGGAGGCGACGTGTCTCTCGGAGAGGTGTTCGTCAGCGAGACGCTGGGCACCGGCATACTCATCCTGCTGGGTGCCGGGGTCGTGGCGAACGTGCTGCTCGCCAGGTCCAAGGGTAAGGACGGCGGGTTCTTGCTCATCAACTTCGGCTGGGGCCTGGCGGTCATGGCCGGCGTGTACGTCGCCTACAAGTCCGGTGCGCACCTGAACCCCGCGGTGACGCTCGGCATCCTGGCGAGCGGCGCGGAGACGTACGCGAAGGACGTGCCGATCACGTTCGGTTCGACGCTCATCTACTTCGCCGGCCAGTTCCTCGGGGCCTTCCTCGGCGCCTGTGCCGCGTTCCTCGCCTACCGCAAGCAGTTCGAGGCCGAGGAGGACGAGGGCAAGAAGCTGGCGGTGTTCTCCACGGGCCCGGAGGTCCGCAGCCCGCTCTGGAACGTCCTCACCGAGGTCATCGGCACGTTCGTGCTGGTGTTCGTGGTGCTGTCGTTCGGTAAGACGCCGACGGGGCTCGGCCCGGTGGCGGTGGCGCTGCTGGTGGTCGGCATCGGCGCCTCCCTCGGCGGCCCGACCGGGTACGCCATCAACCCCGCCCGCGACCTCGGGCCGCGCATCGCGCACGCCGTGCTGCCGACCCACTTCAAGGCCACGGTCGCGGTCGGCGTCGGCGGCCCGGGCACCGCGCAGGCGGCCACCCACTCGGCGAAGGACTCCGACTGGGGTTACGCGTGGGTGCCGGTCCTCGGACCCGTCATCGGCGGCATCCTCGCCGGCTTGCTCTCCCAGGTCGTGTTCTGATCTCCGAAAGGACGCCTCTCAATGTCTCAGTACGTACTCGCCGTCGACCAGGGCACGACCAGCACGCGGGCGATCATCTTCGATCACGCCGGCTCGATCGTCTCGGTGGGGCAGAAGGAACACCAGCAGATCTTCCCGAGGGCCGGGTGGGTCGAGCACGACCCGCAGGAGATCAGCGCCAACACCCGTGACGTGATCGGCCAGGCGCTCGCCAAGGCCGACCTGAACATCGGCGACCTCGCCGCCGTCGGCATCACCAACCAGCGCGAGACCGCGGTGGTGTGGGACCGCCACACCGGTGAGCCCGTCCACAACGCCATCGTCTGGCAGGACACCCGCACGCAGGCCATCGTCGAGGAGTTGGGTGCGCTCGGCGGCGGCGCCGACCGGTACAAGGCGAAGGTCGGGCTGCCGCTCGCGACGTACTTCTCCGGTCCGAAGATCCGCTGGATCCTGGACAACGTCGAGGGCGCCCGGCAGCGGGCCGAGAACGGCGACCTGCTGTTCGGCAACACCGACACGTGGACGCTGTGGAACCTGACCGGCGGACCCAACGGGGGAGTGCACGCCACCGACGTGACCAACGCGTCCCGGACCATGCTGATGGACCTGGACACCCTGTCGTGGGACCCGGAGATCGCCGCGGAGATGGGCATCCCGCTGTCGATGCTGCCGCAGATCCGGTCCTCGTCGGAGCAGTACGGCGTCGGCGGTCCCGGCGTGCTGCAGGGCGTGCCGATCGCGGGCATCCTCGGTGACCAGCAGGCGGCCACGTTCGGCCAGGTCTGCTACGAGCCCGGCACGGCGAAGAACACCTACGGCACGGGCAACTTCATGCTGCTCAACACCGGTGAAGAGAAGGTCGCGAGCAAGAACGGCCTGCTCACCACCGTGTGCTACAAGATCGGCGGCGCGAAGCCGGTCTACGCGCTGGAAGGCTCGATCGCGATCACCGGCGCGCTCGTGCAGTGGCTGCGGGACAACCTGAAGATCATCGACTCCGCGGCCGACATCGAGCCGCTCGCCAGGTCCGTCGAGGACAACGGCGGCGATGTGTCGGTGTGGTCGCGGTTGTTGGTGCGGATCAGGTCGGTGTAGTGCGCGGCGAGCAACCGCGCGACGGTATCGGCGGGGTGAATCGCCATCACCTGTTCGGGTACAGCTGCCGCTAACACCAGTGGCGGTCCGGGTTCGATGCCGCACAGGTGCCGTAATGCCGCTGGCAGGCTGATCGCGCCGCGGGCGTCGACGGTGTGGTGTCCGGTGCGGGTGGCGGCGATGAGGATCATGCCGTGCATGGTGTCCATCTCCAGCCGTTGACCGGGCTCCCAGCCCAACTCGCGGAGCAGGAACCGTTCATGCATCCGGCCGGACCGATCGATACGGGTCGTTGACACCATCAACCTGCCCGGTGCGACACCGTCGAGTCGGGTCAGCGTGGGCAGCATGGGCAGCGGCGTGCTGGCGATGTCGCTACAGGCTTCGAGAGCATCGGGGATGAGAGCGGCGATCAACCGCTCCTGCATCCGACTCGGCCGCCCCGCAACGGAACTCGGGACCCGACTGACGCGGTTCACACACCTATCGTGAACCGCTTCGGCAGTTCCGCAACCGTGTGTGTGGTGTGGGTGTTCGAGTGCGGTGACTGGCTGCAACCAGAGTTCATCCAGCTTCGCGGCGTCGGTGCTCCAAGTCGGCACGATCCGAGCCTGTCTCGCACCGTATGGGTATGTGTAGCAGCGAGCCAATGGCAGGTCCGAAGGCGACCGTCGCGACCTGACGGTCATGCCGTGGTCGATCGGACAACGCCAGTCGGTGGTCAGGACGATGGCGTTGTGGGAGAGAACCGATATCGCGCTCGTTTGCAGCCGGCGATCCGCTCGATCTAGGGTCCGGAGCATGCCGAATGACGAGTGGACCCCGGCCGACGTCACCGCCATGATCGACAACCCGTTCTATGCCATCGAGATCGACGAAGACCTTGCGATACCGCACGAACCCATGATCAGCGAGGACGAATGGGTGAAGGCCAACGTTCAGCTCATCAACGAACTCGGCTCCGAGACATATCTACGTAACCTGCTGGCGATTCTCAAAGGCAACTATCTGCGCAGTGAATAACCGATTCGGTATATCCGACGAACCTGGTCTGGGCTTGCTTGCCCGATGGGTAGCCGGGTGACGCATGCCGTTGCCCAGGGTCTCTGTCCTGGCTCCCCGAGTGAGCCGTTGTCCCTCGAACTGCGTCGTATCCGCACCGTCGTGGATGTCCGCTATCAGGTCCGGTTACGCTTGGTCGCCCTGCTGGTCACCTTGAGTGATGATGGAGTTCAGCAGGTTGACGATCTGTTGCTGGCCGGCGGCAGTGGCGTCGAGTTTGCCGCGCATCTCGGTGAACCCGTGCTGTATCCCGTTGCGGAGGTCGGTGAGGTCCTCGCGGGTCGCGTTGAAGCTGGACGTGGTGGCCTGGCGGAAGTCCCGGATCTCGCCGCGAATCTCGCTAACGTCGCGGTCGGCCCCGCCGGCCAGCACGCGAGCGGCTGCCGCGTCCTGCTCGCTGTGGCGGACGCGATCAGCGAGTTGCCGGACCTCGGTTTCCAGCGCGGCCACACGCGCTTCCAGGTCATCAGGCTGAGCCACGTCAACAGCGTACCGGGCGCTCGTGCCAACCTGGATCAGCCCACCCGAGACCGGAGCATCGTCGCGCGTGAACGGCACATCGGTGCCCCTGTCGCCCCATGTCGCATCGAGCAGTTCTGCGGAATTCGCCAATCGGTTTCCGGACTCAGCCAGTCTATCCAAAGCGGCACGCCGAGCTGGGATATCATGCGGCGACCTGCGCTGGTCCGCGGTTACTCTATGGGCTTTGGCACCTCACCCTCGGAGGTCGGATCCGGTCCTGCTGAGGCTTGACGGCCTGTGCTGGAGTCGATCAGGTCGGGACGTTGAGCTGGGGTTGCGCCGAGAAGGGTCGCGAAGGTTGACAGCCAATGTGACCGCGGACGCTCAGCGTGTGGAGTGGTCAGCTCCCAGCATGGTGATCGGGGTGGTCAAGCTGCGTTCGACCAGCCCGATCACCAGCACGACGACTGCTGATGCGCTGGCGGACAATGCGTCGTCGCCGATGGTCGTGTGAAGCCTTGTAGCACTTCCGCCGCGGCAGCGCGGTCGCGCGGGTCTACTGCGCTGGTCAGCAGGTACTGCAGCCGCGCCCGCTCGGCGCGCCACCGGCGGCGGTCGTGAAGCTGACCGCGCCGTAGAGGCAGAACAGCATCCGGACCAGCGCGGTGTCCCGAGTGCGATGGTCATGTCAGGGTGGTGCACACTGCTCAACGCGGGCCCTTGGAGCGATGCACCTAGTGCCTCGTCAAGCAACGTTGATCTTGTAACCGGGTTGTCGGATCTTTGATCCGATGGCGAAGCCTTGTTTGGGTTGGGCTCGGTGGTTGTGCCAGCGGATATAGCCGTTGATGGCCCCGTTCTGTTCGTCGTGACTGCGGTGGTCGGTGCCGTTGAGCGCGAAGTAGCGCAGGGCGGCGAACTCGGCCTCGATCCAGTTCAGCCAGGAGGCGTTGGTTGGTGTGAACACCAGTTCAACGTTGTTGGCAGCGCACCAGTCGGTGACTTCGGGGCGCTGGTGGGAGCCGTAGTTGTCGCAGACCAGGTAGAGACGCTCGCTCGGCCAACGGCGGCGCAGGGTTTTGAGGAAGGCGAGGAACTGGGGCCAGCGTTTCCGTTCCCGGATCCGGTAGGCGATCTTCCCGGTGGCCAGATCGAGCGCGGCGAGCATGTGCCGGACCCCTTGGGTGCGCCGGTAAGTCGCGCGCAGCCGGCGTGGGTGCTTCGCGGGTCGCCAAGCTTTGCCTTTGCGCGGTAGCAGGTTCAGTGGTCCGAACTCGTCCACGCAGATCACCCGCCCACCGGTGGGTGGGTGGTCGTAGAGGTCGAGGATGCGGTGCATCTTGGGCAGGAACTCTGGGTCGTTGCTGGCTTTCCAGGTCTTGGTGGTCTGCCAGGAGATCCCGCCCTCGTGCAGGATCCGCCGCAGCCACTCACGACTGATCCGCTCCACGATCCGCTGTTGGATGAGGTAGTCCCGGAGTTTGGTCAGCGACCAGGTCGAGAAGGGTTGGCGCAGGATACGGGGGTCACACCCAGCGATCGCGCAGATCCGAGCCCGGGTGGGCTCATCGATCGTGCGGGGTGCGCCCCCGTTCCATTTTGGGTTCAACGCACCGAACCCCTCGGCGTTGAACGCGTGGATCACGTCCCGCACGTAGTCCTGGCTTGCGTTGAGCAGGTGGGCGATATCCGGCACCGTTTGGCCTTGAGCGGAGGCCAGCACCACGATCGCCCGCCGCAGCTTGACCGGATCCTTCGCCGTGCGACTGATCCGCTGCAACCGCTGCCCCTCAGACACCGAGATCGGACGGACGAACACTTCAGGACGGCGGGGCACCGACCACCTCCAAGACAACCCATCGATACCTGGAGACAGCCTGCCCACACCACCCAGCAAAGATCAAATAACCCGTCCAACGATCATGGACGCTAGGACCGTCAGCGCGGCCATCACGTGGTTGCTTAATCACCTCTCGACTGAAGAATGCGCCGACAGGAACTCACCCGAGTACACATTCCCCGGCATTAACATGTCCGGCTGATATTCACGTCGTCCCGTAACGGTTCGGCTCGTGGCGTAGATGTATGGGGTGTTGTCCTGAGCCGGCTTCTGGACGGACCGGACGGAGTGGTGCAAGATGCCGGATCTTGCGTTCTCACGTGTGCGGGCACCTTCTGTCTCGCTGCCCAAGGGTGGTGGTGCGGTACGCGGGATGGGTGAGAAGTTCGCCGCCAACCCCGCTACCGGCACCGGTTCCATGAGTGTCCCGATCGCGACAAGTGAGGGGCGGGCCGGGTTTCACCCGCAGCTGTCCCTGTCGTACGACTCCGGCAACGGCAACGGGCCGTTCGGGTTCGGGTGGGTCCTGTCCACACCCGCGATCTCCCGAAGGACCGACCAGGGGCTGCCGCGCTACCTGGACGGTGCGGAGTCGGACACGTACCTCCTTTCCGGAACCGAGGATCTGGTTCCCGCGCTGGATGACGACCTCGTGCGGTTTGTCGATGACACAACCGAGCCAGGGTATGTGATTCACCGGTACCGTCCGCGAACAGAAGGGTTGTTCGCGCGGATAGAACGGTGGACGCACGTCGCCACCGGCGAAATCCACTGGCGCACCATCGGGTCCGACAACGTGACCACCCGCTACGGCACGGATCCGAGCTCACGGATCACCGACGGTACCCGGGTGTTCAGGTGGCTCGTCCGCGAAAGTTACGACGACAAGGGCAACGCCGTCGTCTACGAGTACGAACAGGAGAACGACGAGAACGTCGACCTGGCGCGCGCGAGTGAACGGCACCGCGACCGCGGCACGAACCGGTATCTCAAACGTGTCCGCTACGGCAACCGCGTCTCCCGGCTCGTCGAACCGGACCTGGGCCAGGCGTCCTGGCTGTTCGAGGTCGTCTTCGACTACGACGAGGGCCATGTCGAGCCGGCGGCCGGTGAGCCCTCGTACGTGCACGCGTCCGCCACACCCTCGCGGTCGTGGGCGGCGCGGCCCGACCCGTTCTCCGTGTACCGGGCCGGTTTCGAGGTGCGCAGCCACCGCCGCTGCCGCAGGGTGCTGATGTTCCACCATATTCCCGGTGAGCCGGGCTACGACGGCCTGGTGAGCTCGACCGAGTTCGACTACGCGGACCAGACCGAGCCCGCGACCGCGACCGTCGACGAGGAGCTCGCTCATCAGGGCAGTACGGGGCTCGGCTCGTTCCTGCGCCGGGTCACGCAGACGGGTTACGTCCGTGACGACAGCAGACCAGCCGTCGTGCGGGACGGTGTCGAGTTCGTCGCCCATCGCCGGCAGTCGTTGCCGCCGGTGGAGTTCGAGTACAGCAGACCCGCCATCCAGGACACCGTGCACGAGATCGAACCCGCGACGCTGCCCTACGGCCTGGACGGTCCCGGCTACCAGTGGGTGGACCTGCACGGTGAAGGCATCTCCGGCGTGCTCGTCGAGCAGGGCGGTGCGTGGTACTACCACCGCAACACGAGCCCGCTCACCGGCCGGGCACGGTTCAGCGGCGGTCAGCCGGTCATGTCGGCGCCGAACATGTCGGTGTCCGGCGGTGCGCAGCTGATGGACCTGGCCGGCGACGGCCTGCCCGACCTGGTCGCGCTGGACGGTCCGCTGGCGGGGCTCTTCGAACACGACGACGGCGAGGGCTGGCAGGAGTTCCGGCCGTTCACCTCTCGTCTCAACCGGAACACCACGGAGGCGAACACCCGGCTGGTCGACCTGACCGGCGACGGGCACGCCGACGTGCTGCGAACCGAGAACGACGCCCTGGTCTGGCACGCCTCACTCGCCGAGGCCGGCTTCCTCCCGGCCACGCCTGTGGCTCGGCCCTACGACGAGGACGCCGGGCCACACATGGTGCTCGACGGCGGCGAGCAGCAGTCCATCCACCTGGCCGACATGTCCGGTGACGGGCTCACCGACCTGGTCCGGATCCGCAACGGCGAGGTCTGCTACTGGCCCAACCTCGGGTACGGCCGGTTCGGCGCCAAGATCACGATGGACGGCGCGCCACTGTTCGACACCCAGGACGAGTTCGACGAGCGGCGGCTCCGGCTGGCCGACATTGACGGATCCGGTACCACCGACCTCATCTACCTGCACCGCGACGGCGTGCGGCTCTACTTCAACCGCTCCGGCAACGGGTTCGGTGCCGGCCGCGTGCTGGACGTGTTCCCACCCGTGCACGACCTGGCCGCCATCACGCCGGTCGACCTGCTCGGCACCGGCACCGCCTGCCTGGTGTGGTCCTCTCCGCTGGCGGCCGACGCGAACCGGCCGGTGCGCTACGTCGACCTGATGGGTGGCGGCAAGCCGCACCTGCTGACGAGGTCTGTCAACAACCTGGGCGCGGAGACCCTGGTCCAGTACGTCCCGTCGACGAAGTTCTACGTGGCCGACCGCGAGGCCGGACGGCCGTGGCTGCGGCGCCTGCCGTTCCCGGTCCACGTCGTCGAGCGCGTCGAGACCATCGACCACGTCAGCGGGAACCGTTTCGTCACCCGGTATGCCTACCACCACGGGTTCTACGACGGGGTGGAGCGGGAGTTCGGCGGCTTCGGCATGGTGGAGCAGTGGGACACCGAGCACACCACCGACGAGGTCGGCAGCAACGAGGACGCCACCTCCCACGTCCCGCCGATCCTCATCCGCACGTGGGTGCACCCCGGTGTCCACATCGGACGCGGGCACGTGTCCGACTTCTTCGCGGGGGAGTACTACCGCGAACCGGGACTGACCGACGCGCAGGCCCGCGCGCTCCTCCTCGACGACACCGTGCTGCCGGACGGCCTAACCATCGAGGAGGAACGCGAAGCGTGCCGCGCACTGCGTGGTTCGGTGCTGCGTAAGGAGGTCTACGCCGTCGACGGTACGGGGACCGAGGCGTACCCGTACGGCCATCCCTACACGGTCGCCGAGCTGAACTACGGCGTCCGGCGCCTGCAGCCCCGGGCCGGCAACCCGTTCGCCGTGTTCCTCGTGCACCAGCGTGAGGCGCTCACCTACCAGTACGAGCGGAACCCCGCCGATCCACGCGTCGGTCACGCGCTCACCCTCGACGTCGACGACTACGGCAACGAGCGCCGGTCGGCCACCGTCGGCTATCCGCGCAGGACAGCGAACCCCGTGCTGCCGAAGGAAGTCCGGGACAGCCAGGCCCTGCTGTCGATCACCTGCGAGGAGCACGACCTCGCCGGCCCCATCGACACGGCCGACGCCTACCGCACACCGCTGCCCTGTGAGACGAGGACCTACGAGCTGACCGGGGTCACCCTGACCGCGGGCCGGTTTTCCTTCGGCGAGCTCCGCGACGCCGTGACGACCGCCGCGCCGCTGCGCTTCGAGCAGTCACCGACGCCCGGCGTGCGGCAGAAGCGCCTGATCGACCAGGTGCGCGGGTACTTCCGGAGCGACGACCTCGCCGCCCGGTTGCCGCTGGGGACCGTGGAGTCGCTGGCTCTGCCGTACGAGAGCTACCAGCTGGCTCTCACCCCCGGGCTCGTCACGTCGGTGTACGGCGCCCGGGTCACTGACGCGATGCTCGCGGACGAGGGCCGGTACGTGCACCTGGACGGAGACCAGAACTGGTGGTCACCATCGGGCCGGACCTTCTACTCGCCGAACCCGGCGGCCTCGGCGGCCGAGGAACGTGACCACGCCCGTGCCCACTTCTTCATGCCCTGCCGTTACCGCGATCCGTTCCACACCAACGCGACCAGCACCGAGCAGTTCGTCACCCACGACGCCCACGACCTGCTGGTCCTCGAAACCCGGGACGCGCTCGGCAACCGGGTGACGGCCGGGGTCCGGGCCGTCACCCCGACTCAGCCTCTCGTCAGCCAGTCGAACGACTACCGCGTGCTGCAGCCCACCGTGATCATGGACCCGAACCGCAACCGGACGGCGGTCAGCTTCGATGCGCTCGGCGCGGTCGTGGGCACCGCCGTCATGGGAAAGCCGGAAGCGACACCGGCACAAGGAGATCACCTGACCGGCTTCCAGCCGGACCTGACACCGGCGCAGATCGAGGACGCGCTCGCCGATCCCATCGGTGCCGTAGGTCTTCTCGGCGGTGCCAGCAGTCGTGTCGTGCGTGACCTCACCGCGTACCTGCGGTCGGGGGCACCCGCCGCGACGTTGGTCCTCGCCCGCGAACAGCACACCACCGACTCGCGAGTCCACATCGAACTGTCCTATTCAGACGGCTACGGTCGGGAGATTCAGCGGAAGGTGCAGGCCGAACCGGGGCCGGACACCGACCCGAGGTGGGTCGGCACGGGCTGGACGGTGTTCAACAACAAGGGAAAACCGGTCCGCGAGTTCGAGCCGTTCTTCACCGGCACCCACCGGTACGAGTCCGACATGCGTGTCGGGGTGGCGATCCTGCGAAGCTATGACCCCATGGAGCGCACGGTCGCGGTGCTGCACCCCGACCACACGTGGGAGAAGGTCGTCTTCGACCCGTGGCGGCAGGAGACCTGGGACGTCAACGACACCATGCTGGTGGCCGACCCCGCGCTGGACCCGACCGCCGGACCCCACTTCGCCAGGGTCGCGCCGACGGAGTACCTGCCGACCTGGCACGCGCTGCGTACCGATCCCTTGCACGTGGCCGCGTTCGCGGCCAGGTATCCGGACGCGACCGATCGTGCGGACCAGACTCAGGCTGCGCGGCAGACGGAGGTCCACGCGGCGACACCTACGATCGCGCACGCCGACACACTCGGCCGTACCGTCGTCACGGTCAACCACAACCGGGCCGCCTACAGCGACAACCTCGTGCCGACCGAGGAGTTCCACCGCCTGCGCCTGGTGCTGGACATCACCAACCAGCAGCGCGAGGTGATCGACGCCGACGACCGCGTCGTCGTGCGTTACACGTATGACATGCTCGGCCGCCGCCTCGGCCAGTCCAGCATGGAGTCGGGCGAGCTCAGGACGTTGTACGACGTCGCGGGCAACACGTGTCTCGTCTGGGACGCCGTCGACCGGCGGTTCCGCACCACCTACGACGCGTTGCGCAGGCCCACGGGCCTTTCCGTGGACGATGTTCCCGTCCAGCGCACGGTCTACGGCGAGACCCGGCCCACGCCGGAGACGGCGAACCTGCGCGGCAGGGCGGTCGAGGTCCACGACCAGGCGGGGGTGGTGATCACCGACGACTTCGACTTCAAGGGAAACGTCCTGTCCGAACGCCGCAGGCTGGCCCAGGACTACGCCGACATCATCGACGTCTCCGGGGCCGTGGCGCTCGACGCCGAGACGTTCACCGGGCGCACGAGATACGACGCGCTCAACCGTCCGATCCAGCTGGTCGCACCACACAGCGACCGGCCGGGGACGAAGGTCAACGTCATCCAGCCGGTGCACAACGTCGCCGGGTTGCTCGAGCAGGTGCACGTCTGGCTCGACCTGACCGCGGAACCGGGCGGTGTGCTGGACCCAGACACCGCGACGCTGCACGCGGTGACCGACATCGACTACGACGCCAAGGGACAGCGCACGTTCGTCGCACACGGCAACGGGGTCGGCACCACGTACACGTACGACCCGTTGACCTACGAGCTCACCCACCTGCTCACCCGACGCGACCCCGCGGCGTTCCCCCAGGACTGCCCGGATCCGGCACCGCCCGGCTGGCCCGGTTGCCAGGTGCAGAACCTGCGCTACACCTACGATCCGGCCGGGCACGTCACCTACGTGCGGGACACGGCCCAGCAGACGGTGTTCTTCCGCAACCGCCGCGTGGAACCGAGTGCCGGCTTCACCTACGACGCCACCTACCGGCTGATCGAGGCCACCGGTCGTGAGCACCTCGGACAGGCGGCGGGCACACCGAACGCGCCGACCCCGCACTCCTACGACGACATCGGCCGGCTGCGCCTGCAGCACCCGGAAGACGGCACCGCGATGGGTCGCTATCTCGAGCGGTACCACTACGACGCCGTGGGCAACCTCCAGGTGATGCGGCACCGGGGGAGCGATCCGGCGCACGCCGGCTGGACCCGTACCTACAGCTATCTGGAGGCCAGCCAGCTCGACCCGGCCGTGCGGTCGAACCGGCTGAGCAGCTCCGCGGTGGGTGGCGTCACCGAGACCCACGCCTACGACGCCGCGGGAAACATGCTGCACATGTCGCAGCTGCAGGCGATGCGGTGGGACTTCCACGACCAGCTGCGGATGACACAGCGGCAGGCGGTGAACGCCGACGACGTGGACGGCCAGGCGCACAACGGCGAACGCACCTTCTACGTGTACGACTCGTCCGGCGAACGCGTGCGCAAGGTGACGGAGTCGGCGACCGGGCAGCTCAAGGAGGAACGCCGGTACCTGGGCGGTTTCGAGATCTACCGCCGCCACGGCGCCGACCCGCTGGAACGGGAGACCCTGCACGTCATGGACGACGAGCGCCGGGTGGTCATGGTGGAGACCCGGGTCTCGGGTACGGAGAGCGGCGTGCCGAGACAGCGGATCCGCTACCAGTTCGGCGGTCACGTCGGCGCGGGCACCCTGGAGCTCGACGGTGCGGCACAGGTCATCTCCTACGAGGAGACCACACCGTACGGCAGCACCTCGTACCAGGCGGTGAGCGGCCAGACCGTGACCCCGAACCGATATCGCTTCACCGGCAAGGAAAGGGACGAGGAGAGCGGCCTCTACCACCATGGCGCGCGCTACTACGCGCCGTGGCTCGGCCGGTGGACGGCGAGTGATCCCGACGAGCTCGCGGCCGGACCGAACCTCTACGTGTACGCGTCGAACAACCCGGTCGCGTTCTACGACCCCTCCGGTGCGGCACCGAAGAAGTACGAGAAGCAGCGTGCCAAGGACACCGCGGCGAAGACCCGGGAGATGAACCAGAACCTCGCCGATGCCAAGAAGAAGGGCCACACCCCCGACCCGATGCAGAAGCGCGCCAGGGACATGGCGAAGAAGCGTGGCAAGACGCCGATCGAGCAGCATCACAACACGGGCGTGCAGCAGGCCGCCGAGGTGAAGCTGGCCCCGAAGAAGATGGGGAAGTCGATGACCTCGGTGTGGTCCACGAAGGCCGACAAGACCGTGCAGGCGGGCATCGGTGACAAGCCGGTGTGGGATCCCGGTTTCGACGGCAAGCAGGTCACCCCGCACAACACCGCCAAGCACATCGACCTCAACGAGCAGGCCAAGGGCCCGAAGACCGCCAAGAACCTCGAAGCCGCCGGGGCGGCCAGCAAGGAGCGGTTCCCCGCGACCGGCGACCTGTCCGAGCGGGCCAAGATGGACTGGAAGCGCACCCCGCCGACACCCGAGCCGCACCTGGACCTGAAGACCGGAGTGGTGCACGCACCCAAGGGCCCGAAGGCTCCCAAGGGACCGAAAGGCCCGAAGGGCAAGGCGGGTGGCATCATCGGCAAGGTCATCGCGATCGGCATCGCGGGCTACGTGCTCCTCGACACCGGCGACGCGTACGCCGCCGTCCAGACCGCCAACCCGCTGGCGAACACCACGGACACCCTCGTGGTGGGCGACGTCACCGCGGGCGAGCTGCTCTGGAGCCTCGGGAAGGATGCCTACAGCCTCACGCCGCTGGCCACCGCACAGTGGATCTTCATGGACCTGATGGGACCGCAGGGCGACTTCATGTACGACCCGAAGCTGGCTGAGCGGGCACTGCAGGAGGGGCGCAACCCGTTCTGTGCCCAGTGCCATGGGCCGGGCGGCGCGCTCGACCCGAACAACGAGTGGAACCGGAAGCGGGAGTCCCGCCCGCTCTTCGACTTCCAGCCGACCGAGGCCGACCAGAAGGCCATCAGCGAATGGCTGAGCGCGCAACCACGTTAGGCGCAGGTGACGAACCATGGACAGGATCACGTTCCCACTGACTCAGCAGGCGCACGGCAACGCCCTGGCCGTCCTACAGGACTTCCTGATGGGCCTGCTCCAGGGCGACGCCCTGCCCTCGGTCCACCAGGCGGTACGCGAGGAGCTCACGGCGGCACTGCCGCGCGAGCGGGTCACGCAGACCTACGGCCCTGCGACGTCCAAGGCTGTGAGCCTGTTCCAGGAGACGAACGGGCTCCCGGTCACCGGCGAGGTGGACGAGGGCACGGCCACGGTGTTGAACTCGTTGCGGGAGAGCAAGGTCATGACCGAGACGACCTACGTGGTCGATGGCCGGGTGACCAGCCAGGCCAGCGCGGCGATCGGCAACCTCAAGATCAAGGTGGTTGACAAGGGAGTCGGTGGCGAGGCGACCTTCGCCCAGGCCACGACGAACGCGCGGGGCGCGTTCCGCGCGACGTTCAGCGAGTCCTTGGTGAAGCAGCGCAAGAAGGACCGGCCGGACCTGCAGGTGCAGGTGTTCGCCGGGGAGACCAGGGTCGGCCTCTCGGACGTCCGCTACAACGCTTCCACCCACGAGACCTTCGTGGTCATGGTGGACAAGGTCGAGGCGCTCGTGTCCGAACACGAGACGCTGACCGGCGCGCTCCGCGTCCACCACCAGGGACCGTTGCGTGCGCTGGAGGAGACCGACCAGCGCCAGGACGTCACCTTCCTGGCCAACAAGTCCGGCTGGGACGCGCGGGCGGTCGCACTGGCCGCGCTCGCCGATCAGTTCAGCGCGGGTACCACCAGTGCCGGGCCGAGTGCCGCGACCACCACGAACGGGATCGAGGCGCCGTTCTTCTACGCGTTGTTCCGCGCGGGCCTGCCCGCCAACGACCAGGCCGTGTACCGCACGAAACCGGCCGCGGTGGAGGGCATCTGGAACCGCGCGGTGAAGGACGGCGTCATTCCCAAGGCGATGGTGGACAAGGTGCCCACCGCACTCGAACAGTTCAGGACCGTCGCCGCGCAACGCCTGTTGACCGGGCCGGTGCTGGCCGGCGTGTCGTCGTTCAAGGACGTGCTCGCCGTCTCCCTGCGCGACGACGTCCAGCGGCGCAAGGTGGCGGACCTGTACGTCCGCTTCGCCGACGACCCGGACACGTTCTGGAGCCAGGTGCGCACGGGCATCGGCGAGGCGCCGGCGCGCCGCCTGCGGCTCGACGGTCAGCTGGCCTACCTGACGCTCAACAACGCACCGCTGATCGGCCGATTGCACGCCCAGGCAGGTGGTGGCGGGCTGACCAACGCGGCCGCGTTGGCACGCACCGGTTTCCACCGCCCGGAGAAGTGGCGGGAGAGTCTCGGCGCGGATCCGGTGCCGCCCGAGATCCCCGGCGGGAACGACGTCGAGAAAAGGCGGAACTACGCCGAGTTCATGGCCGCGCAGGTCCGGCTGAGCTACCCGACGACCGTGGTCGCCACCATGGTCGGCACGGGGGAGACCCCCGCCGGCCCGCCCGCTGTCCGCGCCGGCGTGCAGGAGTTCCTCACCGCGCATGACGGCGTGTTCGAGATCGGCCTGCATCCGGTCGCCCAGTACGTGGCCCGCCGGGAGCTGGACCTGCGGCCCGACGTCGTCGACGAGGTCGCCAGGATCCAGCGGGTCTACCAGATCACGCCGGACGACACCGCGTTGAACGGGTTGCTGCGTGAGGGTGTCGACTCGGCCTACGCCGTGGTCCGCTACGAGCGCGACGAGTTCGTCCGCGCCTTCGCCTCGACAGTGGGTGGCGAGGCGAAGGCCGCCGCGATCCACACCAAGGCCCAGCAGGTGCATTCCGCCGTGCTCAACGTGACGCTCGGCTTCCTCAGCGCCCGTACGGCACCCGGTGTCGGCGTGCACTCCCCGGCGTCCGTTGTGGACCCGGCGCCGTCGCCGCCGGAGCACAGCTCGGACGTGCTCGCCTACGCCACGCTCGAGAGCCTCTTCGGGCAGATGGACTTCTGCGCGTGCGAGCACTGCCGGACCGTCTTCAGCCCGGCCGCGTACCTCGTGGACCTGCTGCTGTTCATCGACCGCCCGGCCAGCGAGGTGCCCGCCGGGTTCACCAACCCGCAACAGGTGCTGCTCGACCGGCGACCCGACCTGGCGCACCTGCCGTTGACGTGTGAGAACACCAACACGCCGGTGCCCTACATCGACCTGGTCAACGAGACCCTCGAGTACTACGTCACGCACGCCTACTCGCTGGCCGGGTACGCGGGACACGACACGGACGACAGCGTCCCGCCGGCGGACCTGCTCGCCAGCCCGCAGTTCGTGAGCGACGCGGCCTACGCGGTGCTCGCGGACAGCGTGTTCCCGCCACCGCTGCCTTTCCACCAGCCGCTGGAACTGCTGCGCCGCCTGTTCGCGGGCTTCGACGCACCGCTGCCGGTGGTCATGGCCGACCTGGCCAGGGACGACAACCTGGAGCGGCCGAACCCCGCCGGTTACGGCTGGCGGGACGTACGCATGGAGACGCTGCGCCTGTCCCGCCAGGAACACCGGCTGCTCACCGAGCGGCGGACCACCGGCGGCGCCACCGACATCATGCTGACGATCAAGGAGCTCGCGGGCTTCGATCCGTCCACATCGGACGCCGACGTGCTGGCGAAGCTGTCCGACGCCAAGACGTTCGTCCGTCGCCTCGACATCACCTACGAGCAGCTGACCGAGATCCTGGGGACCCGTTTCGTCAACCCGCACGGCACCCTGATCCCCAGGCTCGAACGGCTCGGCGTCCCCTTCGCGACACTGCGGGACCTCAAGGACGGCACCATCAGCGCGGACCAGTTCCTCGTGCTGGTCAACCCCGGTCTCGACGCGGACAAGTACGGCGGCGACATCGCCGCGTGGGTGACCGACCCCGACAACTACGCCCGGATCATGAGCATCCTGACGCTCACCGACCCGGGGACCGGTGCCCTCGAACTGCGGTACGCCAACCCCGACCAGGCGGCCAACGCGGTGCGGCCCTTCGAGTTCATCCGGCTCATCCGGTTCACCCGGCTGTGGCGCAAGCTCGGCTGGACCATCCAGCAGACTGACAAGGCCGTCACCGCCCTGTACCCGGCGGCGCAGGCACCCGACGACCCGGACGACGACGTCAACGCGCAGCGCCTCGACGCCGGGACGAGCGAGCTGCTGCTGTCGCTCGGGGTGATCCGCCGCGCGCTGGACGTCCTCGGCCTGAAACCGAAACAGGACCTCTTGCCGCTGCTCGCCTGCGTCGCCCCGATCGACACCTACGGCGAGGCGTCGCTGTTCCGGCAGATGTTCCTCGGCCCGGCCGCCCTCGATCCCGCCTTCACCGAGGACGGGTACGGCAACTACCTGGTGGACCCCTCGGCCAGGCTGCTGGCACACGCCGCCACCCTGCGTGCCGCGTTCACCCTGCGTGCCGACGAGTTCGAACAGATCACCACGGCCCTGGGGTACACATTGGACACTCCGCTGACCCTGGAGACGGTCAGCGCGGTGTTCCGCAGAGGCTGGCTGGCACGCAAGCTCCGGCTGACCGCCCGTGAGCTGCTGCTGCTCGTTCCCCGCACCGGCCTGCAACCGTTCGGCACTCCCGATCCGGTCAGGCCGGGCATCCTGCTGCTGGCCGAGTTCGTGGCCCGGCTGCGTGCTCTCGGGCTGTCCCGTGCCCAGGCGCTGTACCTGATCTGGAACCAGGACCTCAGCGGCAGGTCCGTGCCCACCGAGCGGGAGACGACGGACTTCGCCCGTGTCCTGCGTGCGGCCCTCGCCGCCATCGACAACGAGTTCGCCCTGGTGGACGACCCCGACGGCACCATCGCACGGGCACGCATGACCCTCGTCTACGGCACGGACGCGGCGGACCTGTTCTTCGGTCTGCTGGACGGCACCTTCACGACGTCCGTGTCGTACGCCCACGGCGAGGCGGAGCTGGCGCAGGCGATCCTCGACGTCGCGGCCGGCAGGCTGCGTTACGACGACTTCCGCAAACGCCTGACCTGCACCGGCGTCCTCACCGCCGGGCTGAGGGACGCGCTCAAGGCGGTCGCCGGGGTCACCGCCGCTTTCCAGAACGCGATGGACCAGCTGTTCACCGACAACCAGGCCGCACTCGCCCCCTTCTTCAGCCGCTACCCCGAGCTGGCGCCGCTCTACGCGGACTACGTCGCGTCGAGCGACCCGTTGCCGCAGCGGCGCAACACGTTGCTGTCGGCGTTCCTGCCGGAGCTGCGCCGCAGGCGCAAGCGTCAACAGACCCTGCAGTCGGTGAGTGCCGCCGCCGGCGCCGACATCGCGTTCGCGAGCGCGTTGCTGGACGACGCGGCCGTGCTGCACGCGGCCGGGGACGCCACCAGGGGTGCGCTCGACGACCTGTCCGCCGTGGAAACCCTCGGCCTGACCGCACAGTTCCACGACGCCGGCACGGCGACGGGAACACCCGCGTCGCAGCGGGCCGCCGAGGCGAATCTCGACTACGCACCTGGCGCCAACCCGTTGCCCGCCAACGGGACGACGCCGGGTGCCGCGATCTCCGCGGTGTGGACGGGTCATCTGGAGGTGTCCGAGGCCGGCTTCTACAACATCGACATCGAGGCCGACACCGGCGCTGTGGCCACGCTCGTCCTCGGCGACGTGCCGGTGCCCCTCGCCGTCGACAGCGGTGTCTGGCGCAACACCACGCCCGTCGAGCTGCGGGCCGACGCGCTCACCCCGATCCGCGTCACCGTCGAGAACGTCCGGAACCGGGTCGCGATCCGGTGGCAGACCGCCGGTCGCGGCCGGCAGGTCATCCCGGCGGCGAACCTGTACCCCGCACTGCTGATGGGCCGGTTGCGGGCCGCGTACCTGCGGTTCCTCAAGGCCACGTCGCTCGCCGAGGTGCTCAAGCTCACCCCGCTCGAGCTCGCCCACCTCGCCGCGGACCCCGACCTGCGGGTCGCGGGGGAGGCGTGGCTGAACCAGGTGCCGGTCACGGGCGAGACGGGCGAGGCCGTCGCGCTGTACCGCAGCCTCGCCGGGGTGCTGGACTTCGCCCAGCTCAAGGCGGAGTTCGCGCCGGACAGCGAGGACCTGCTGGAGGTACTGCGCGATCCCAGCCCCGCACGTGTCAACGGCCTCACCAGGTGGGCGGAGGACTCCGTCACCGCGTTGCTCACCCGGTTCGGCAGGACACAGGCGGAGCTGGCGCACATCGCGACGTTCCGCCGGGTCCACGACGCCTACACCTGGGCCAACGCGTTGGGAGTGCCCGCGGCCGCGCTGATCGCCGCGACGACCAACGACCCGTCCGCACAGGTGGTCAGGGACCTGCAGTCCGCACTGCGTGCCCGGTTCGACGCGAGCAACTGGCTCGTGGTCCTCAAGCCGATCAACGACGAGATGCGTGCCCTGCAGCGGGACGCGCTCGTGGCGCAGATCCTCCAACGGATGGCCGCGAACCCGGCGTCCGCGCACATCGACACCCCGGACAAGCTCTTCGAGTTCTTCCTGATGGACGTCCAGATGGACCCGTCCATCCAGACCTCGCGGATCCGGCACGCCCTGTCGTCGGTGCAGCTGTTCGTCGAGCGGTGCCTGATGAACCTGGAACCCAGGGTGTCGCCGGCGAGCCTCAAGGCGGCGCAGTGGGAATGGATGAAGCGCTACCGGGTCTGGGAGGCCAACCGCAAGCTGTTCATCCACCCGGAGAACTACCTGTTCGAGGAACTACGCGACAACCAGTCACCGCTGTTCCGCGAGACCATGAGCGAGCTGCTGCAGGGTGACATCACCGAGGACCGTGCCGGGCAGGCGTTCGTCTCCTACCTGACCAAGCTGGAGGAGATCGCGAAGCTCGAGACCTCCGGGGTGTTCTACGAGCAGCGCGAGCCGGGTCGCGCCGACGACATCCTGCACGTCGTCGCCAGAACCGCGGGTGCGAAGCGGAAGTACTTCTACCGCAGGCGCGAGTTCGGCTCCTGGCTGCCGTGGGACAAGATCACCCTCGACATCGAGGACAACCCGGTGCTGCCGGTCTTCTGGCGGGACCGCCTGTTCCTGTTCTGGCTCAAGGTGATCCAGGAGACCCAGCCGCACACGCCGGAACCGGCGTCCTCCGGCACCACCCTGGCCAACGTGGACGCCGCCGACGTGTTCCCGAACCAGAAGCCGCGCATGGTGGTCAAGGCGCTGCTGAGCTGGAGTGAGTTCCTCGGCGGCCAGTGGCAGCCCGCCCGCACGTCCGACCCCGCGGCACCGCTGACGCTCGGCACGTTCGACCTCACCGGCAGCAAGGCCTTCGACCGCACGAAGCTGCAGCTGTCGGCGATGTTCTTCACGCGGAACAGCCTGCGGATCATCGTGTCCAACCAGATCGGCCAGGGGTCGTCGTTCTTCCTGCACAACGCCTTCAGCACCCCGGAGCTGCGCTCACCCAAGAAGGAGGCGCACTTCGCGCCCAAACGCACGCTCGACACCAGCACCGACGCGTTCAAGGTCTCCTACGCCAAGCCGGGGGAGGCCCACACCGTGCTGTCCAACTCCATCGCCGACGCCATCACCGAACCGCACCAGCAGCTCGGCGGGGATCCGTGGGAAGCGCCGTTCTTCTACGCCGACGCCCGGCACGTGTTCTACGTGACGACCGACGAGCGGCTGGTACCGGTGCGCCACTGGGAGGACATCGGCATCGTGCTCGTGACGAAGAGACCGACCGCGGACATCCCCAAACTGGTCTTCCAGCCCGAACGGGAGGTCGTCCTCGGGCCGGGCACGCCGGTCATCCGGCAGGCGGGGTTCGGTGTCGTAGACCCGACGCCGATCGACCACTTCATCACCGAGGACGTGTACCTCACCTCGGCACTCGGCACGCCGGGCACCGTGCGTTTCGGCACCCGCGACATCGGCCCGTCGGGCAGCCTGTTCACCGTCACCCGCCAGCAGTAGCGGAGAGGAGAGAACACCATGGCACCCCAGACCTTCAGCAAGCTCGGCTACCACGCGATCGCCGACCTCGGCTACGTCGGCAACCACCCGGCACTCGTGAGCTACCGGTACGCCTCCGAGTTCACCTACACCTTCGAGAACTTCTTCCACCCGTTCGTCGGTGAGCTCATCGAGCAGCTCAACAAGGCCTCGATCCCGGGCCTGCTCGACCCGAAGTTCCAGAAGCAGCTGACCGACGACTTCTTCGCCGCGACCTACGGGCTGCAGAACCAGCGGCTGGTCAAGGTCAGGTCCTTCCCCAAGGAGATCGACGTCGCGGAGGGCGGCCCGTACTCGATCTACAACTGGGAGCTGATGTTCCACATCCCGCTCACCATCGCCACGCACCTGAGCAAGAACCAGCGCTTCGCCGAGGCGCAGCGGTGGTTCCACTACATCTTCGACCCGACCGCCAACGACACCTTGGTCCCGACGCCGGAACGCTTCTGGAACTTCCTCGCCTTCCGCAAGGTGAGCGCGGGCAGGCAGATCGACGAGCTGCTGGCGCTGCTGAGCAAGCCCGCCGACGAGTGCACCAACGAGGAGCTCGAGCTCAAGGGCAGGATCCTCGCCGGGTACGAGGCCATCCGCAACAAGCCGTTCCAGCCGCACGCTGTCGCCAGGACCCGGCAGATCGCCTACCGGTACTGCGTGGTCATGAACTACCTGGACAACCTGATCGCGTGGGGCGACAGCCTGTTCCGGCAGGACACCATCGAGTCGATCAACGAGGCGACCCAGCGGTACGTCCTGGCCGCCAACATCCTCGGCCGGCGTCCCGAGCCGCTGCCGCCGCGGGGCCAGGTCCGGGCCAGGACCTTCGCCCAACTCAAGGCGCAGGGCCTGGACGCCATGGGCAACGCCATGGTCGAGCTCGAGGGCGCGTTCCCGCTCAACCTGGGGGTGCCCACGGGTCCCGGCGGCGCGGACGCCTCCGCGCCGCTGTTCGGCATCGGCAGAACGCTGTACTTCACCGTCCCAGCCAACGACAAGATGCTGGGGTACTGGGACACCGTGGCCGACCGGCTCTCGAAGATCCGGCACGGCATGAACCTGCAGGGCGTGGTGCGTCCGCTGGCGCTGTTCGACCCGCCGCTGGACCCCGGTATGCTGGTGAAGGCCGCGGCGGCCGGCATCGACATCGGCGCGATCGTCGCCGGGCTCAACCAGCCCGCCAGCCCGATCCGGGCCCTGCCGCTGATCCAGCGGGCAGTCGAGCTGTCCGGTGAGGTGCGCAACCTCGGGGCCACGCTGCTGGCCGCGATCGAGAAGTCCGACGGTGAACGTCTCGCCCTGCTGCGGCAGAGCCACGAGCTGAAGATCCAGCAGCTGCAGCAGGAAACCCGTTTCCTGCAATGGAAGCAGGCACAGGAGTCGACGGAGACCCTGATGCGGACCCGGGCCGTGACGATGGAGCGGTACCGGTACTACCTTCGCCTGCTCGGCCAGGCCCCGGACGGCGACCTCGCGCCGAACAGGTTCGCATTCGACCGCCGCGAGCTGACCGAGGAGAACTTCGCCGAGGCCTACAGCGCACTGGTCGGGCAGTACGAGAAGGAGGTTCCCCAGCCCGAGTACCCCCAGCTGAAGCTGGCCGGGGCCGAGTCGCCGACCAGCGGCGCGGACGGTCTCGGCGCGCTCGCCCTGACCACCGAGGAGGGTGACGAGATCTCCCATCTCGGAACAGCCAGGGACCTGGGTCTCGCTGCGTCCATCGTGGACGCCACGTCGAGCGCGATGGTGTTCATCCCGGACATCAACGCCGACCTGCACTACTGGGGCCTCGGCGGCACCATGAAGATCAATATCGGGACGGCCATCATCAAGATCCTCGAGATCACGGCCAAGGGCCTGCAGATGGGTGCCGCGTGGGAACGGGACCAGGCCGGCATCGTGTCCCGCACCGCCGCCCACGCCCGCCGCGCCGACGACTGGGTCCAGCAGGCCAACGTGGCAGGCCGCGAGCTACGGCAGATCGGACGGCAGATCATCGCCTCGCTGATCACCGAGCAGATCGCCTTCCGCGAGTACCGCACGACCAAGGAGCAGATCGAGCAGGCCAGGGAGGTCGACCGGTTCCTGCACGAGAAGTTCACCAACGCCGAGCTCTACGGCTGGATGCACGGCGAGCTGTCCAAGCTGTACTACGAGTACTACCGGTTCGCGTTCGACACCGCCCGGCGTGCCGAGGAAACCCTCAAGCGTGAGCTGATGCGACCGGAGCTCGACGCCAAGTCACTGGTGAAGTTCAACTACTGGGACGGCGGGCGCAAGGGGATGCTGGCGGGCGAGGCGCTGTACCTCGACGTGAAGCGGATGGAGCTCGCCTACCACGAGCACAACCTCCGCGAGTACGAGCTGACCAAGCACGTAAGCCTGCTGCAGGTCGACCCACTCGCCCTGATCGCGTTGCGTGCCACCGGTCGCTGCCGGTTCCGCCTGCCCGAGTCACTGTTCGACGTGGACGGTCCAGGGCACTACTTCCGCCGGATCCGGTCACTGGCGGTGAGCGTGCCGTGCACCGTCGGTCCGTACGTCAGCGTGAACTGCAAGGTGACGTCGCTGTCCAGCAGCATCCGGACCTCTCCGGCCCTCGACGGCGGTGACTACGTCCGAGCGGGCCTGGAGGACCCCCGCTTCGCGGACTCGTTCGGCGCCATCCAGTCCATTGTGGTCAGTACGGCACAGCAGGACAGCGGCCTGTTCGAGCCCGACGGCAAGGACGACCGCTACCTCCCGTTCGAGAACGCCGGGGTGGTCGGTGAGTACCAACTCGAACTGCCGGGCGACCCCAGCAAGGGCGACCCCACCCAGTTCGACTACCAGACGATCTCCGACGTCGTGCTGCACCTGAGGTTCACCGCTCGGGACGGCAACGCGCCGCTACGGGCCGCCGCCCTCCAACAGGTGAAGGACACCATCGAGACAGCCGAGGCGGCAGGCTCGGTGCGACTGTTCTCGGTGCGCCAGGAGTTCCCGGGGGAATGGGCGCGTTTCCTCCAGCGGACCCCGGCCGCCGGGCAGCGCAACGAACTGACCGTCACCCTCCGACCCGAACACTACCCGTACTGGAGCCAGGGCCGCCTTTCCACCGTGGCCCGCCTGGACATCCTGGCCAGAAGTACCGAACCCGTCCCTGCGACCCTGGCAGTCTCCGACCGCGTGGACAAGGCCGACGCGAGCACGGTGAGCGACACGCTCCTCAAGAACAAGGCGCTCGGCAACCTTCTTACAGGCAGGCTGGGTGCCATCCCTCTACCCGCCGAACCCACCGGCGACGTCACACTCTACTTCGACAATAACCACCTCACCGACCTATGGCTGGCCATCACCTGGGGCGGTCAACAGTAGGAGCAGACGAACCATCTGGGCGAGTCGCACCGGCATAACCGTCGTCTCGGGGGAGAGATTCTGGTTCCGGGTCCCGATAGAACTGCACGGTGTGGTGGTACGAGATTGCTCGACGTGGTGACAGCATCGGAGTGCCGTTCGACGAGTTCGTCATCCGCCTCCCCAGGCCCTGTGGCCTGCCCGTGGTCGCCGAGGCGCGATTGCTACCCGGAGCGCCGGTGACTGAAGGCGAGATGGTGCGCTTAGTCGCGTCGCCGGAACACATCGCGGGCACCCGCTGGCGGACGTGGTCGTGCTCGCGGCACGGGAACGCGGGTTGTCCTTGCTGCCCACCGAGGAGTTCAGCGCTCGCCCCGGGCACAGGGTCGCGGACCGGCTCGTCCGCGTGGGCTCCTGAAGGCCGTGCCCGGCGCCGAACCACCTAGTGGTGTCTGAGCTGCGTACGCGGGCAGGCCGGGGTCGCCGTGGTCTGCGAGCACACCCTGATCGGCGTGCTGGGCATCGCTGGCGAGCTACGTCCCGGCGCACGGGATGCGGTCGAGGCGGTGGCGGACGCGACTGTCGCCACCACGTCCTGCTTACCAACAGCAACCAATCACCGCGCGGGCATGCGGCCGGAAGACAAGGAGACGGCCGTGCGAGGGCTCGTGGTGGAGGGTGGGCACGTGCTCGCGGTGGGCGACGCGCCTGCACTGGCCCACCGCGCACGTCGGATCGTCGTGGCGAATCTAGCCCGCGGGCACGTTTATGTCCGTTCTCGTTGCGTGGGACCTGTTCGGCACCCTGCTACGGCCACTCGGTGTCGCGGGCCACGAGGGCTCGACTGTGTTCGTCGGTCTGAACGGGTTGCCGCTACTGCGATCACGCGTCTGGCCCGACAGTCGCGGAGTGGCACTGTGCCGCAAGAGGACAAGAGGGTGCAACCCTTACGAACTGAGTCGGTCACAATGGTGGGATTCACCAAACTGGTGAGATATCGCGATGACTGGTGTCCGAGGCCGGATGCACACTATCCCTACGCCTCGACGTACCTTGAAAGCCTCCAGAGGAGGAGATTCGTGACCCCTTGGTTCCTGACAACGAGTAACCGTCGAGCTACCTCGGGGAAATCGGTGATGTCGAGCATCATGATCGTCCGGTGGTGCACTGCTGGACCAGTCATCAGTGCCTCCCCTGTTCCGAGAGAGGTGGGGTGCCCCGCCCGGCTCGGTGCAACGGGGCAGGTGCATCGAGCGGTTGCCGCGACAACCGCTCGACTACCGGCCGATTGACTAGTCTTGTCGATCGCCGGTACCACCACCCCCATCTCCGCCACCATTGCGGAGAATCGCGAGAACCCCGATCCCGGCCATGCGACCACCTCTTCCTTTCGATCGAACGGTCCGACCCGGTCGGGTCAGACAGGGAACCTGAGCAGTCGGCGGAAGGCCGACCGCAACAACGCGGAGGAGTGGCGTGGGGCGGACGTGATCCGTCGGTACTGCGGCCCGGTGCCGGTACCGGCGGCGAGTTGTGCGGACAGGTCCCGGGACGGGTCCAGAACGGGGAGTTCGCGCAGGTCCGGGTCGACTGGCCCTCGTTCGGCGGGGTGTGCGAGGAACACCGGCTTGCCCAGCGCGGCCGCGTAAGACGTGACGATCCCGTGGTCGCCGACGACGTAGTCGGAAGTGATCAGCGGGTCACGCCAATCGCGCCACGGGGGGACGAACACAACGCCCGCCCGCAGTGCGGCGGCGGACCACGCCAGCACCTGCCGGCGACCGTGGCCGGTCCACACATCCGGGTGCAGCTGACAGAACAGGCGATCGGCCCGGGTCCGCCGGGTGCGCCCGATGCGTGCCAACAGGTCGGGCGACCGACCGAACAGGGACTCGGGACCCCGCGAGGACAACACAAGGCCGACGCGCCCGTGCGGCCGGACGCCGATCTTCGTCCGCAACGCCTCGCGACGGCCGACCGCCCCCAGCAGACGGTCGAAGCTCGGATCCCCCACGACGGTCACGTGCCGCCCGATGTCGGGGAACTCCTCTCTCACCACTTCGACGTCATCCTCATGTGGCAGCCCGACCATCAGCGGGGCACCCCCACGCCCCAGCAGCTGGTGGATCGCCACGACCCCGGAGCGGCCGTGGTGATCCACCGGTCGACCACCGGCGGTACCCCCGGGAAGCAGGAGCACCGGTGCGTCCAACACCTCGATGCCGGTCGGCGAGGCAGACACCACGAGGTCGAACCGCTCGCGGACGGCCTGCCGCCACGGCGCCTCCAGCACGGCCGTCGACCGGAGGAACTCACTCACGCCGTCCCCCCGCGGTCCCGGCGGACGTGTGAACACCACCTGGACGCCCGGCGACTCCTCGACCGCAGGAAGCGCGTCGGACAAGCGCCATCCTGCCGCGACGCTGTGCACCACCACCAGGATCACACGATCAACGGCACGGGTGTGCCCTACACCGCAGCCGCTTCCGTAGGGCACCGGCCACCTGTCCCGTCCGACCATCTCTGTTCCGCCTCTCGATGTGAATTCGGTGGGCAAAGCGTCGTCGGGCGTTGTTGGCTCGTTGCTGGACGAGTGCTGGACAGGGCATGTCCAGCGCCAACACGACCCGGCTGTGCGGGATCGCCGGATCTGCTTGACTGGTGTCGATGGTCACCAGCCAAATCCAAATCGAGGTGCTCGGGACACCACGCGTCCTCGTGGACGGCGAGCCGGTCGCGGTACGTCCCCGGCCACTGGAGGTCCTCGCCGTCGTGGCGCTGTCCGACGGGCTGTTCGTCGGGTACCAGCAGCTGTACGAGGCCTTCCCACAGAACCAGCCGAGCACCGTCCGGGCACACGTGTCCGACCTGCGCGATCAGTTGGGCAAGAGGGTCGTTCCGACCAAGCAGGGCGGCGTGCGGTTGGCCGTCGACCGGGAGCAGGTGGACGCCGTGCTCTTCGAGGTGTAGTTGGGCCAGGCACGGGGCCTGCCACACGACGAACGCGTGGTGCTGTTGCGGCGGGCCCGCGACCTGTGGCGTCCCGGCGAGCCGTTCCGGGAGCCCGGCGGCTCAGTTGCTGCCCGGGTCGACCGGCTCCGCGCGCGCCGATACGCCATGTACCTGGACCTGATCGACTCCGAGTCACACCTGGGCGAACTGGACGAGGCCGTTTCCGACGCTGAACGCTCGACGGAGCTGTGGCCGACTGACGAGGCGATCTGGTCCCGCTTGATCGACGCCCTTACTGCGGCAGGTCGGGGACGCGAGGTCGAGCGCTTCTTCGCCAGGTACCAGGAGAACGCGGCCCGCGACCGGGTAAAGCTCTCGCCGGCCCTGCGAGCCAGAGCACGGCGGGCGATCCCCGGCGGGCCGGTGGCCGCGCCCAGCGCGACCGCCGCCCCCTACCAGCTGCCCCGCTCCGACACGGTCATACACGGCCGGGATGAGGAGTTCGCCCGTCTTGACGCACTGCTCGTCGACACCTCCCCGACAGCCCCCGGGCTGGCACTGATCACCGGCCCACCGGGCGTTGGCAAGACCGCTCTCGCGCTGGCGTGGGCCAACCAGGTGGCCGACCGATTCCCGGACGGTAACCTCCACATCGACCTCGCGGGATTCGCCGGCCGTGCTCCCGTGCCCCCGGACGAGGTGCTCGCCCGCTTCCTCCGCGCGTTCCGGGTCTCGCCGAACGGGCTGACCCCCAGCGAACTCGTCACCGCCTACCGCACCGTCCTGGCCGAGCGATCGGTCCTGGTGGTGCTGGACAACGCGGCGGACCAAGCCCAGGTCGAGTGCCTCATCGCCATCGGCAGGGCGAGCAGGACCGTTGTCACGAGTCGGTCTGCGCTGCTGACGGCCAGCACCGGAGGCACCTCGTGCACGATCGAACTGGCCCCGCTCCCGCCCGCCGCCGGGTTGCGCGTGCTGTCCGACGCGATCGGCGACAGGCGGGTCCGCGACGAACCCGGGTCCGCGGCGGAGATCGTCGACAGGTGCAGCGGACTGCCGCTGGCCATCAGACTCGTGGCGGCACGGGCGAGGCTGTGGAAGTCCCGCCGGCTGCGCACGATCGAGGCGGAACTGGAGGAAACCGGTGCGATTCTGGACGTCGGCGCGATGAAGGACCGCTCAGGCCTGCGTGAGTCCTTCACCTGGTCTTACAACGCCCTCGGTAGCGATGCCGTCCGCGTGCTGCACGTCGTCGGCCTGCACCCGGGGCCGTCAGTCCGGCCGGAGGTGGTCGCCTACCTCGCCGGGATGACCCGACGGGACGCGTTGCGGGCGTTGGACGAACTGCTCGCTGACAACCTCGTGCACTCCGTCACGGGCGACCGGATCGCGCTGCACGACGTGATCCGGGAATACGCGGTGGACATGGCCACCCGGTCCGCACAGGACGAGGTGGATCACGTCCGCGAGAACCTCCTCAAGTACCTCCTGTGGTCGGCGGTGCGCTGTGATCTGGCGCTCGACTCGGGACGCGAACTGCCCGTCGGCGAACCCGACGAGAGCGCACCGGTGCCCGTCCTGGCATCGAAGGAGGAGGCTGCGGCCTGGTTGGCCGAGGAGCACGACACGTACCTGGCGGTGCTGCGCTCGCCCGCGTTCGCGCGCTGGCCGTCCTACCGCTGGTTGCTGCCAGCCGCGTTGTGCGCCTACCAGAACCGGGCGGGGCACTGGGCGACGGCGGAGCGGCTGCTGCGCGAGGCGCTGGAGGTCGACAAGTCGGAACTCGGGTCGGAGCGGGCGCTGTTCTTCCAGGCCGTGAACCTCCGCCTTGTCTGCATGATCCAGCGTAAGCTCGGGAAGCTCGACCTGGCGGCCCAGCACGCCACGCGCTCGATCCGCCTGTGTCAGGAGAACGGGTGGCTTCTCGACGAAGCCCATGCGCGGCAACAGCTCTGCGTCGTCCACGAGGACGCGCGGCAGTGGGACGACGCGCTGCGGCAGGCCACCGCCGCGCATTCGATCTACACCGAGTGCAAGGATTCCCGGGGCATCGCCCACACCCTCAACACCATGGTCAGCATCGAGCTGAACGCGGGCCGGCCGGAGCACGCCGTGGCCAGCGGGTTGAAGGCCGTCACGGCGACGGAACGGGTCACCGACGCCTACGGCCGGGCGTCGGTCCACCGCAATCTGCAACGTGCCTACGAGGCCTTGGGGGACTGGGCGAACGCGGTGGAACACGGCGAGGCCGCAGCCGCGCTCTACGTCGCCGACTCTCCGGCCAACGAGGCACACGTCCTGCACTCGCTGTTGGATGCCTACCGCAGACTCGACCGGCCCGCGGACGAACGGCGGGCCGCGCAACGGGCCCGGGACCTCCTGCGCGGTCTCCCCAGCAGGCGGGGCCGGGACGACGAGGTGCTCGCCGACCTGACCGCCCGGTTGTCCGGCTGACCGCGGCCGATCAGTCTTCCACGACCTCGGTCTGCCCGCCCTCCACCTCCTCCTGCACCTGGTCGAAGTCCTCGTCCCGCTCCTCGTCGGGGACCAGCACCGGTAGGACGTACTCCTGGGCGTGCCGCGCCAGGTGCAGTGGCAGTGGCATGCGCAGCGCATTGATGTGGTCCGGCGCCTGCCGGAGCTGGTGCAGGGCCATGGCCAGCACCTCCGGGCGGTCGCCCTGGTCGCGGTGGCAGCCCAGCACCGCCAACTCGACCAGCGCCGGGTTCCAGCCGGGGACCCCGGTGTCGATGGTCAACTCCCCCTTGCGCATTCCGGTGCGTAGCGGGCGGGGCGCGAGCTTGTCGGCCGAGACGGCCGCGCCGCCCGCCGACGAGGCCTTGGCCGTCGTGCTGTAGAAAACCCGCAGGTCGTCCGGGGCGTGCTTCCCCGCGGTCCACAGGCCGGCCGAGATGCCGTTGATCCCGTCCGGGTGACCGATCGCCCACCACGCCCCCGTCTCGCGCTGCTCACCCGTGCGGACGCGGACCAGCCGCAGCTCCGGACCGAGGCCGCCGGCTGGTGCCAGCCCGGTGCGCAGTAGGTCCCGGCGCACCACACCGTCCTGGATCCAAGTCCAGTGCTGGCGGGCGTTCTGTGCATGTACCACCACGACCGTCGGGTGATCGGCCACCTCCGGCGACCGCAGAACCTTCTGGACGAAGCCCTCCACCACCGCCTTCTGCTGCTCGAGGTCACGGTGGTGCACCGACCACGGCACCCAGCGCTTCTGCGGGTCCTCGTCCAGCTCCTCCAGTTCGACGCGGGAGAGCGCGGGGAGTCGGGTCAGCAGCCTGGGGTACGACGTCCATGCCCCGACGTCGGCGAACGTCTCCGGGTCCCATCCGAGAACCCGTTCCCCCGTTGCCGCGTCCGGGCGGACGAGTACCGCGACCGGGAGCTTGCGCCGCGGGGCGGCCGGGCTGTCCCGTTGGGTACCGGCCAACCAGATCGCCAGGAACTGGGTGTCCGCGGGCATGCCGGCTGGGAGGTCCGGCATCGGGATGGTGCTCGCGCCAATCTGCCGCAAGCCGTCCAGCCAGGCAGCCCGGGTCCGGTGCGCGCGCTGGGATCCCCGGTCGGCGATGAACTGCGTGACGATGCCCGCGTCGGCACACCCCAGCCGGATGGGGAACTTGGGGTCGTTCCCGCGGTAGTTGAAGCTACGTCGCCGTGGGATCTCGACCAGGGCCAGGCCCGGCTGGGCGACGCCTGCGCCGTCCGCCGCCAGGAACTTCGCCAGCTCCTGGCGGCGCAGGCCGATCGCGTTCGCCCGGTCGACCCGCCTGGTCCGGGACTTCGGGTTGACTCCCAGGGAGCCCCCGAGTCCCGCGCCCAGGCGCAGACAGCTCAGCCGGACGGTGAGTTCCGGGGTCTCCCAGGTCAGCACGACTGGACCGCCAGGGACGCTGGACTCGTAGGCGAGATCGTCCACCTTCCCGGCACCGCCGTCGCCGGGGAGTCCGAGAACACCGGCCAGTGCCATGATCGCGGCCTGGCGGACCCCGTGCGACTGCCACAGCACCCGCGCCTCGAACACGGCCTCGCTGCGCTCCGACCGGTGCGCGCTCAGTGCGCCGAGCGAGGAGCGCAGTCGGCGGGCGGTCTCCTCCTCGCTGGCAGGCCGCCGTTCCTTCGGGACCGCCCTGCGGACGTTCACCGGTGCGTCCGACGAGACTTCCGAACGCACGAGGTCGGGCACCCGCACCAGCTCGGGCTCCAGCGCCTGGGCGGCCCATTCGAGGATCTCCGACCGCTGGTGGGACATCAGCCCGGCGCCCACCCCGTGCTGTCCCATCGTCGTGGCGTGCACCACGAGGGCTTCCAGCCCGTCCTCGCCGCGCAGCCACGGTCCCGGTTCCCGGAGCAGGGCGTCGATGTCGGGGAACGGCCGGCAACCGGCGAGCCTGCTGAGCAACTGCGCGGGCCCGCCGCGCTTCCACGCGTGCTGCCCGGGTTTCCGGTCCCAGCCGAGCCGGGCCACGCCGAACCGCTCGCTCACCGGGGCGCCCGGCAGCCACGGGGTGGTCGGTCTGAGGTAGACTGAGGTGTCGTGGCCGTAGCCGAGCCGGAGCACACCCTTCTCCGCGTCCGGGTGCGTCGCCCAGCGCCGGAGGCCGGTGTGCAGGTGGATCTTGGGCAGCGGGTCGAACGGCACGGTGTGCAGGGTGACGTTGATGAGCACTGAGAACCACCAGACGCGGCCGTCCTCTCCCACGTGATCCAGCGGCTGCGACATCAGCTCGGCCCCCTGCTGGCGCGGGCCTCGGGCGATCGCGCGGAACTCCAGCACCCTGGACTTGTGCCGGAATGGCGGCAGTCGCTGGATGCGCCGGGCGAAGTGGTCGGGAACCAGCGTGTACTGGAGGTTGTCCGGCGCGGCGGTACCTCCGTCGCCGACCCGGGTCCGCAGCAGCGGCACGTCGACCGGAGACCACTGCGGCGGTAATGCGCGCAGCTGCTCGCCCAGGTGCCGAACCGCCCGCTCGTACTCCTCCCCGGATCCCAGCCCCGAGGTCCAGTAGTCGAACAGGCGGTGGAGCACAGGCCCGGGCAGCGGGTTCGGCGTTCCCAGCGGGTGGTAGAGCCAGTCGTGGCCTCGGTAGCCCTCCGGGGCCCGTCCGCGCCGCATCACCGACACGTCCGACGCCAGCGCCTGCAACAGCTCGTTCAGCTGGTGGGTGGGTGCGGTCCGCAGGTTTTCCTTGCCCTCGCGGTCGCGGTTGAGCAGTTCCACGACCCCGGAGGCGAACTGCTCGGGGAAAGGCAGCGTGTCGTAGCGGACGACCACCAGGTCCATGCCCGGCGCGGGTTCGTACACGCTCCGGCGGATCTGGGCGTACTCGAATCCCATGCTCACTCACTATCCGTCGTTGATGCCGCCAGTACCCGCGTGCGTTCGCGTTCGAAGAGTTCCTTCAACCCGTGGTAGACCGGCGCGTAGAGCATGCGGACCAACTGAGCGTCGGCGTCGGTCGCCGCGAAGTACGGGTCCAACACCTCCTTCATGTTGACCAGCAGGCTCGTCGCGGCCGTGTCGAAGGCGGACCGCACGCTGCCGGTCGCTCCCGGTGCCTGGGCCTCCGCCAACCGAGGCGCGAACTTCGCGTCGACGAACACGACCCGAGCGGGAACGCCACCGCGCACGAGCCTGCCGATCACCTGCCACATCGTCACCAACTGGTCCCAAGCGAACGACCGGCGTTCCGGTTTGGACAGTCGCGGGTAGGAGTACCGCCGGGTGAGCAGCCGGCCCCAGCGGTGCCGGGCGAGGTCACGGAACGCCTGCCCGGCGGCGTCCAGCGTTCCGGCGCGGGACACCAGCTCCCGGAAGCTGGCTGGTTCCTCCGGGTCGGCCGGCTTCTCCGCGGTGCCGTCCACGAACCGGCTGACCCAGTCGTTGATCGCGAACACCGCCAGCCCCAGGTCGTTGGGCACTGGATGCGGTCGCGACAGGAACAGCACGACGCCGAACGCGGCCTTGCCCTCCTGGTTGAGGATGTTGTGTCCGCGCTCCACGGCCAGCAGCGGTGCCACCAGGATGATGGCGTGCGGATCGTGGGCGAACGCGCCGACGTTGCCCCGCCGGATGGAGCCCACCCCGGCGTCCGGGGCGTCCCGCGCGCCGGTAGCCGCCTCGTCAAGGTCGGCGTCATCAGCGGTAAGCACGCGCACGTGGCCCTTCCACCGGCCGATGCCGTGCAGCTGGTCGGCCGCGATCTCGGCTTCCCGGTAGCTGCCGACCAGCACCAGGGCTCGCCTGCGGCTGTGCTCGACCTGGTCCAGTTCCTCGTCGAGCAGGCTGCGCGCGCCCAGACGCTCCTCGCCCAGCCGCTGGACCATCAGCCGCAGCATCGCGGGCCTCTTGTCCAGCGGCTGCCCGGACAGGGTGATCGGCCGGCCGCCGTCATAGAGAAACCGGGTGGTGAAGGTGGACCTGCTCACCGCCTTCAACCGGTCGGGATCGGGCCGCAGGACGACGCCCACCGGTGCCGGGATGTGCGCCCGTGTGGAGGTTCCCGCCCAACTGGTGCCCGACATCAGCATCACGTGCGGTCCGGAGCGGCCCGTGACCGGGTCCGCGGCGAGGCCGGACAGTGTGACGAGCAACTGCCGGCCGACCCCGGAGCACCGGAAGAACCGGAGGGTTCCGGTCAGATGGTCGCGGTTGGCCTGGGTCTCGACCTCGTCCGGGATGTACTGGAACCCCAGCAGGTTGCCCATGGGGGACTCGGGGACCAGTGGCATGTAGTCCAGCGGCGGCCTGCGGACGAGTTCGTTGTCCGTCAGCTCCAGTCGCATCGCGGCCTCTACCTCGGGCCAAAGAAGGGTCAACAGGTCCAGCCGGTGGTGCAGCGCCGACAACAGCAGCAGGAACTCCAATTTCCGGACGTTCAGGTCTGCCGGGCCGTCGGTGGCGCTGCCGAACAGGCTGGAGAAGACTGCCGCCACCTGTCGGCGCGCACTCGTGTGATCGAGTGGGTGCAGGACCGCCCACAGCGCCGCGACCAGTGGACCCGCCTCGGTTTCGGTGGAACCCGCGTCCCCCATGGGGTCATCCCGGAACAGGTCGAACACCTTCTCGACCTGGGTCCGCCGATCCGCCCTGGCAGGGTCGGGTGTCTGGGCGGTGCGGACGCGCCCGCGCTCGTCGTAGTCCGGGTCCTCGATCGCGAGGTCCTCCTCCCGCAGCAACGGCGTGCCTTGGTCGTCCCTCGGCAGGAACTCGTTGAGCAGCCGCTCCTGGAGCGTCCAGGAGTTGAAGAACTCGATACCGACCCAGTCGCGTATGTCCTTGTTGCCGATTAGTTCCCGGTACAGCCGGTTCGTCACGCTGGTAACCACCTCCAGCGAAGCCTCCCACTGCGTGACGTGGTCCTCGCGGAGCTGGACGCGACCCTCGCGCGACAGCTCCCGGGAGTTGTGGATGTCCAGCACGTCCAGCCACGACTCCGGTCCCTTGACGACGAGCGTCGCCACAGGGGCGAAGATGTCGTCGAGGTTCATCATCACGCGGTCCGACTCGTCCACGACGACGATGTCGCTGCGCATGCACGCGAGCTCCAGATGCCGCAACCGCGCATCGCTCACGTGTGGGGAGAGCGGGCTGGTCACCAACGAGGCCATGTTGGCGATCCAGACCTGCGCGCCGACCAGGGTGCGCGCGGCGCCGTTGCGAGGGCAGTCGTGCCACACGGGGCAACCGCGCGTGTTGGTCGGGGTCGGTGGGTCGTCCGCATCGTCGTCCCCTTCCCGGACAGGGTGGAGTCCATTGCACGGGGCGTCGATGAGGCGGGTCGGCTCGCCTGTGTCGTCCTCGCGGAGAGCGTCGAGCGGGCAGGCCGTGCTCAGGTCGCCGAACGCCACCTCGCCGCGGTGGTCGATCAGCGACGCCCGCCCCTGTGCCGCCAGGCGGCGGTGCAGGTTCTGAATGTGCCGCCCCCTGGTTGAGAAACCGATGACGGGCGAAGCGAGGTCGGGACCCAGCACGTCACGGAGGTAGGCGGTCAACCGCAGCTGCTCCGCGACATCGCCGACCACGAGTGTCGTGCGCAGCGCGGGTTCCCGGCGCGCCGCCCACACGGCGATGAGCACCATGAGCGTGCTCTTGCCCGCACCCACGATGCCCACGGCGTTGAGTAGGCCGTCGAGCGTGAACGACTCGCGCTCGACGTACGCCGAACCGTCCGGCGCCAGCACGTCGAAGTTCACGTCACCGAGGTGTTCCAGCCAGTTTCGCGGCTCGATGTGCGGGAAATCGAGTTCACGGTCCATGAGCCACCGGGCGGTGGCCTCCAGGTCGTTCCGAGTGATCTCGATCGACTCCCTGCTGAGCCGGGAGTGCCCATCGGTGGGATGTCTCACCGGCGGTCGGCGGCTTTCCACCAAGTCCTCGGGGATCTCGACCCAGGTGGGCTTGCCCCGACGGAAGTAGTAGTACCGACCCGGCTCGGCCGGGCGCAGTGTGTTCTCGCTGAACTCGGGCAGTTCGGTCAGGGCGCGGTCGTAGTGGGTCAGCCGGTCCGCCGCGGTGGCGCCAGGACCGGTGAACACCGCCGGCCCCAGGTCCTCCGGCACCGAGTACGCGCGGACTTGCGCGGAGAGCTTCCGGTACGTCATGACGTCATCGATCCAGGACCGGCGCCGGCGCAGGGTCCACAGCCGGTGCCGTGCGCAGGTCACCATCCATTCCTGCTCCGGAGTGGTGACGATGCCTGCCGCCTGGCCGAACGGGTACCCGCCGAACAGCACCCAGGCGCCTGCGGCCGGCTGATCCGCGTCGAGGTGTTGGAGCAGTCGCAATCCCAGTTCCACGCGGCACAGCAGGGTCGGCGACACGTTCGAGTCGTCCTCGGGCCAGTTCTCCACCAGGTCCTTGACCAAGGGGCGGAGCCAGGCGTCGGCTTTACGCATCCCCACCCCGATCGGACCACCGCGCGTGAGCGTCAAGTCGGCGCCGCACGCGCGCGAGGAGTTCGGCATCGGATAGCAGCGGCACGGTGCCCTGATCCGGCTGGAACTGTTCGAAGGTCGAGATGTAGTCGGGTTCGCTGACGAGCCGGTGGGCCGGTACGACCCGGAACACCTGGTCCGCCTGCGGCGAGTCGACGACCGGGAGCGCCGCCGCTCCCGCCAGCGCCGGACTGCTCCAGTCCACGACCTGGACCGCCCACGAGTGCCCGCCGTCGAACACGATCCGCAGATCATACGAGCCATAGCCCGCCCACGTCGCCACCTCGACGCCGCACTTCGCCAGGCGGGCGGCGAGGTCGAGCACCACCCGGCCAGGACGCGACACGAACTGGCGGTGCACACGGTCGAGGTGGAACAGCCGACTGTCGTCGAACCACTCCTGGTCGGTTCCCGCGCCACCGCACCGGTCGCTCTCGCAGACCCAGGTGTCGTCGTCCAAGGGGACGGCCAGGTGGTGGCACACCTCGCACTCGCGGGCCTCGCCACCCTCGCGCCACCGGCCGCCGACCTCCGTGTACAACTCCCCGGGGAGGCTTTCGAGCGGGCCAAGGTGCATCTCGAACGCGATCGACGTGACCGCGTCGTTGTCCAACACCGGCCTCTCGACCAGCAGTCGGCGGAACGCCTCGTAGGCCTGTGCGTCGCGCCGGTCGCGGCAGAGGTCCGCAGCGCCGTCCAGGACCTGGAGGATCTCTGACCACGGATTCGCCACGCCGACGGTGAGCGCCACCTCGTGGCACAGGTCGGTCAGCAGGCCGTGCTCCCCGTCCAGCAGCAGGCTTCGCTCGGTGAAGACGCATCCCGGCAGGTTCAGCGGCCAGTCCACCACCGGGCGTTCCTGGCAGAGCTCCACCATTCCGGGCACACTTGCGGGCGGTGTCGTCCGCTCCTGGAGCGCGCGCAGCACCCACCGGTTCAGCGCGCGCTGGGCGCTCGCGGGATAGGGCAGGCGGAAGGCCAGCAGTCCCTCCACCCGGTCCAGGTCCACCAGTGCTCGCGCCACGTCCCCGACGAAAAGCACGTCCGGGTCATCCCACGGCAAGATCGGCCTCCACCAAGTCCTCTCGTCGGCCCTGCACGGCGACGTACGTCGTCCCGTCCCGGCACCACCGGCGCACCGGGCAGTCGAGGCACCCATCACCCGGTGTGGGCTCGTACCTGGTGTCCCGCAGCAAAGGCGTGAGCATGTCCCCGACCACTTCGCGTGCTTCGGCCAAGACCTCGGGCTGGTTCGGGTCGAACTCCTCGAACGCGCGGTCGTCCACGCGGAGGTGTTCCAGTTCCACCCGTGAGTATTTTGTGGTCTCGCCGACGGCGCCCGCGGCAAGCAGTATGACGCCGACCGCCAGCTGCGGGATCTGGCGCAGCAGCGAACGCCCACGCCACAAGGGCCTCGACGCCGTCTTCGTCTCCCGCCACATCCATCCGCCGCGGCGCCGGTAGAGCAGATCCGGGGTGGCCAGCAGGATCACGTCCAGGCGCGGGTCGTACGCCGACACCTGCGCCTGCACGCGGGGCTCCGCCGTCGGGTTCGCCGACACCGGGCAGAGACCGGTGTGCTGGGCGACGATCCGGGTCGCTGCCTCGACCAGGTCCGCGGGCAGCCCGGGAAACGCGGCGGTCCGCACCTCGTGCGGCCCGCATCTGGCCCGGGCCGCCCGGTGCTGGTCGTTCAGCCAGGAGTCGACCGCACGCCCGAGCACGATGGGAGGCGACTCGGGCAGGTCCGAGCGGGGCAGGCCGACCTCGCGGCCGAGGTGGTACCGGGCCGGGCACATGGCGTAGTTGCGGAGGTCGGTCGCGGAGATGGTGCGGCGGCCCCGCACCGCCACGCGAACGTTCGGCAACAGGTCGTGCGGTGGTGCGGACGGGCAGCTGTCGATCACCTTGCAGTCGGCACAGCCGCCACCGGGAACTGTTCGACTGCCGTCCATCACCTCCATCGCCCGCCGGAGGACATCCGCCCGGAACAGATCCGGGGTGGCGGACCCGTTCCACCGGCCCAGTGGCACCGCCCGGGCCGAGCCGGCGCCGAAGGCCACAAGCCTGACCTCCTCCGGGCGTACGCTGTCGGTGGCCCCGGGCTGTTCCGTCCGCGATGCGCCCCGGCGGAGCCCTTCGAGCGGATCGCCGTGCGCCGCCACGTGCGCCGCCGCCACCAGCTCCGCCGCGGATTTCGACGTGGGTTCGTCGAACGACATCAGCCACATCTCGCGGACCCGCCCGTCCGCCGAGCGGTAGCGCCTGCCCCAACTGGTCCACTCGTACAGATCCACGCCGCGGGAGTCCGGGGCGTCCAGCCCCTTCCGCACCACCCAGGTGAACGGCACCGGGACCACCGCCGGGGTGTCGACGTCCTCCCGAGCCGCCAGGTAGTTGCGCAGTGCCGTGATCGTCCATACCGCCAGTCCGGGGTGCACCGGCTTGCGACCTCCGGCACGGCCGTAGTCCGGCCTGGCGAGCTCCGCGGCCACTTCTTCCGGTGACTCCCCGGAGAATTCGACACGGTCGAGCGCGATCATCAGCGGGCCGAGGGTGAACCCCTCCAGCGGCAGGTCGAACCGGCGGGCATCCGGACCTCGTCGCCGAATCTTTGCCGCGAGGGACCTCGGGCAGCCCCATTCGTCTGGACGGAGGTCGCCCACGCCGATGCGAATTGATTCCGCACTATTGGGAGTCAAGGAGGGCCACCCACCATTAAGCGCCTGGCACTGACAACTGGAACCACCCTGAAGATCGTTCGACACGCCGACGGCATCCTACCCCCTGGGCCTGGTCGACCATCCACTACAGTCCACCCGAACCCCCGCTACCAACGGGGTTCCGGACTTAGGAGCAGTGGTGCAGGGCGGCGATGTGGTGGAATTCCGCTATCGGGTGGAAACACTGCTCGGTCAGGGCGGGATGGCGCTCACGTACAAGGCAACGGAGTTCAACGGGAATCGCGCTGTAGTGCTCAAGACGCCGTCGTTCGGGACGTTCACCAGGGAGGACGAGGAAGCCGAGGAAAAGCGTCGCAACCGATTCCGTCGTGAGGCGCGGATACTCGCTAGACTCCGCCACGAGAACATCCCGGAATTCTACGGACAGGGTCTGCACAACGGGCGGCCGTACATCGCCATGCAGTTCATCGATGGCATGGACCTGAAGCGGTACCTGCGCCTGAACCGCCCCAGGGTGACCGAGGCCGCCTGCCTGGCGGTGTCGGTGGCCCGAGCGCTGCGGGCCACCCACGAAGGTGGTGTCCTCCACCGGGACCTCAAGCCCGAGAACATCATGATCACCCACGGCGGTTGGGTGTACGTGATCGACTTCGGGATCGCCCTGCCGACAGATGGCGATCCCACCAGGTACACCCGGCTCGGCGTCGGCACCACCGGATACATGGCCCCGGAGCAGATCCTGCGTTCCCACGACGCTCGAGCCTCTGACCTGTACAGCCTCGGCTGCGTCCTCTACCTGATGCTGAGCGGCCGCGAACCCTTCGACGTCAATGCGGACCGAGACGTGGTGGAGACACGGCACCTCAACGAGACTCCGAAACGCCTGACCGGATCGGTGCGCGACCTCCCGACCGAGGTCGACGCACTCGTACTCGGGCTGCTTGAGAAGGACATGACCCACCGGCCCACGTGCGACGACGTGATCGACATCCTGACCCCACTCCTGCCCGCCGAAGGGGAAGCCGAGCCGAACCCCGGGTTCGACATCGACCTCACCCGGCCCTACCGCGAGCCGGAACAGGCGCGGAGGAATGACCGGCGGCGCCGCCCGAATTCGGTGCCGAAGTCGAAGTTCCGCCGGTCCCGTCAGGTCACCTACCTGACCCGCGACATGATCAGGAAACGGATCGCCGACGCCGAGCGGCAGGTCACGACCGGGGATACCGCGAAAGCCGGTTCCAACCTACGTGTGCTCCTTACGGAGAGCATCGAGGCGTACGGCCGGTCGCACGAGGTGGTCGAGGCGGTTCGCCGGGCGCTGGCCGACGTCGAACAGCCTGCCGGGCAGCACTGACCCGAAGCACGGGCCGAGCGGCTGGTCGCAGCGGGAACCGGCCAGCGGCTCGTCGGTATTGATGCCGGAGTCAGGCGCGATGAGCCGTGATTGTCGGCTGGTCTCGATGTGATGCAGAACGAGTGCGGCCGCGATGACCACGGTAGCCCGGACTCCGTGTGCAACCACAGCGCAGCGAGTCGAGTTCCGGGTCATCGCCGGTAGCGCTGGCGATGGGGTGTGAGTGAGCGATCGCGAAGGAGCTCAGCTGGGGCGGCTTCCCACGAGTCATGGATGAGCGTGTCAATGGCCAGTTTGTTCTCCCCGTAGGCGGCCGGCAGTGGTTCGCCGCGTGGGTCCTGGACCCGACGGTCTCTCTGGTGCTGCTGGCGATTCTGCGTGGCGAGCAAGTCACCTCCCGGTATCAGGTCCACACGGGTCCTTGGGTACGCGTGGCGAAGTGGTTCGCGCTCGCGGCCACGTACGTCATGAACACGTGGGCGTCCTACGCAGCCGGCTCGTTGTCCGGTGTGGTCCTACACTCCGTTCCGCCGTTGCTGGTGTTCGTGGCCGCCGAGGCGATCACGGACCTTCGTGACAAGCTCTCCGATGCGGTGCTGGTGGCGTTCACGGAGGCGCGTCAGGCCGTTCATGAACGCGTTGACGAGCCGACGCGGCCGGCCAAGCACCGCCGGTCGTTCGGCGAATACCTCGCTATCGCTCAGGCGGCGTGGTCGCCCGGAGTCGTGATCACGCCGGCCTGGGTCCGGGAGGTCACCGGCTGCTCTCGTGGGTTGTCCCCTCGGCTGGCGAAGGCGCTTGTCGACGAGATCACCAGCGCGGCTGACGGTGGTGGTCGGCCATGAACGCTCATGAATCGACTGGGCGCGTGCCGGCTGACGTGAACGCTGCGCCGTTGCCCGTACCTGCTCAGGGTCGGGATGTCCGGCCGGTCGATCCGGTGTACGACGCCGAGTTGGTAGACGAGCCGGTCTACTACACGCCTCGGCTGGGCCGGTTCATGTCGTGGTGGCTGCGGTCGCCGCGTGTGCCGGGCTGGCTGAAGAGTCGACGGCAGGCGCGGCAGGCGTCCATGGATCTCGTGGCCGCGATGCTTCGGGCACCGTTCCGGTTCGTGGGCGCGGTGGCGCGGGGCGTGGCCGTGGGGCTGCGATGGTGGCGTCGGTGGGTGACCGTGCGGGACTTCCGGGAGGCTGCCGAGTCCGCCGAGAAGCTTGCCGACAAGTTCGCCCAGATCCGTGTGCTCACGTTGTTCCGGTGGAAGGTGACTGGGGTCGTGGTCGTCGTGGTCGCCCTCGGCCTGGGAGTTGCTGGCCTTGTGTATGGCTCGTGGGCTTTGTGGGTCGCGAGTGGTGCCGTGTCGGTGGCGTTGGCGGTGCTCGGCCGGCGCAAGGACGGCAACCCCGGACGCAAGGCCGTGCTAGCGGGGCCGCACACGCTGACGTGGACGATGGACCCTCAGGTCCTGGTGGACGCGTTCCGGGATGCGAAGCTGATCGGTAAGGACGAGACGCTTCGGCTCGTCGAGCGGGCTACCCGAATGGGTGACGGGTGGGCGATCACCGTTGACCTACCTGCGACGCGCAAGGCCGCGGACGTGATCAAGAATCGGGAGGCACTGGCGTCCGCGCTCGCCGTTGACGAAGTTCAGCTGATCGTCGAGCGGGTCCGGGGCAACGGAGGGCATGCCGGGCGCGTGTCGATGTGGGTTGCTGACTCCGATCCTTACGCGACTCCTCCGCTGCGGACGCCTTTGCTCGCGGTAGAGCGGTGGGACGCGTGGCGGCCGGTGCCCTTCGGGCGGGACGCACGAGACCGGCAGATCGACCTTCCTTTGGTATGGACCTCGCTGCTTGTGGGTGCTATTCCGCGGCAAGGCAAGACGTTTGCCGCTCGGCTGGCGGCGGCTGGCCTGGTGCTCGACCCGTTCACGCGGCTGTATGTCGCTGACTTCAAGGCTGGGAAGGATTGGGACGCGGCGGCACACGTGGCGCACCGGTTCATGTCCGGTGACGAGTCGGCGCACGTGCTGATGTTGGTCCGGTGGCTCGTCGAGCTGGTTGCGGAGGTGCAGGGTCGCTACCGGCGGATGCGGGACTTGGACGACGTGGTGTGTCCGGAGTCGAAGGTGACGCCGGAGATGTCGCGTGATCGGGCGTTGAACATGCCGATTACGGCGATCTTCATCGATGAGGTACAGGTGCCGTTGGAAGATCGGACGCCGGTTGAAGTCGAGAGCAAGAGGCACCCGGCGGGTGAGTACATCGGGGAGCTGCTGACGTGGCTGGCGAAGAAGGGGCCGGCGGCAGGGGTCGTGCTCGTCATGGCCACGCAGCGGCCGGACTCGAAGACGATCCCGAGTGGACTGCGGGCCGTACTCGGGTCACGGTTCGCGCTACGGGTGATGGACTGGCGGGACTCGAACATCGTGCTCGGCGAGCAGATGAACACGCGCGGGTACGACAGCAGTCGGCTGCTTGCTTCGCACAAGGGCGTGGGCATCCTTCGGCCGGACGGCGACACGCAGGCGGGCGCGGATGTGCTCGCGCTGACCGTGCGGACGTATTACATGCCGAACGAGGACTGGCAGGTCATCTGTCAGCGTGGCCGGGCGTTGCGACAAGCTGAGGGCACGTTGACCGGCCATGCGGCCGGCGACGACATGGCGCCGGAGGTTGACCACTCGGCGGCCGTCCGGGCGATCGGTTCTGGTACCGCTGGCCGGTCGCCCTCGGCGGACGTGCCTGAGCCACTGGCCAGCATCGTTGATCACCTCGACGGGCTGAGCGACGTGCCGGGGTTCGTCTCGACGGCGGACCTTGCCGAAGTGCTCGACTTCGAGCCAGCTTGGCTCGGTCGGCGGCTGGTCGAGCTGGGTTGCCAGTCCACGCGTGAGCGGGTCACCACGGAGGACGGCCGTACTCGTCAGATCCGCGGTTACCTGACGGCTGACCTGTTCGCGGCCGCTGAGGCAGCTCAGGCAGGCGAACAACCGGGCGGTGAGCCGTGACGGCACAGCCTGAGTGCCGTCACACCGGGCGGTCGATGGCGTCGTGCCGTCACAACCCGTGTGACAGCAAGACTCGGGCTTTGACCTGCGGAAACGAGCATTGTGACGGCATCAGTGCGGCCCACGAATGCCGTCACAAACGGCCGCAAACACCATCGGCGGAGGCCCAATCGAAGTGCCTGCGGGATGCCGTCACACGTCCCGAGGAGGCTAGTAGGTCTCCGCGCGTTGAAATCAGCTCGCAGGAGATCGACCTGACCATCCGGTTCCCGACGGAGCGGCCGGTGCTGACGCAGCGTGCGGCTCGTGTTTTGCTTGGCATACTGGTTGGACTGGCCGAGGCGCCGGTGCTGGACCGGTTGGAAGGAGGGGAGTCAGATGACAGCTGAGATCAGCCGAGACCCACGGGCGACGCTCGATGAGATCATGGGGCTTCAGGTGGTCGACGAGATCGACGATGGGATCGGTCCACTGGCGTTCTTCGGTCGGTGTTCGACGGAGGACAACCAGGATCCGAAGACGTCGCACGACTGGCAGATAGCCAACGCGCGGCATGTCGTCGAGCCGCGGGGCGGGGAGATCGTGGCCGACTTCTTCGACATCGGTTACTCGCGGTCGGTGCCGTGGGAGCGACGGCCGGAGTCCGCGCGACTCCTCGCCGAGCTGAAGCGCCCGGACCGAGGTTGGTCCGGTGTCGTGGTCGGAGAAGGCACGCGGTGTTGGTACGGCAACCAGTTCTCGTTGATCGCACCCAAGTTCGAGGCGTACGGGGTGGACTTGTGGGTGCCGGAGTTGGGAGGCAAGTACGATCCGCGTAACCCCTCGCACAAGATGCTGATGAGCCAACTCGGCGCGATGAGTGAGTCGGAGCGCCAGCATGTTCAGGCCAGGGTGCGTGCGGCGATGGATGCCCAGGTGGTCAACGAGGGCCGGCACCAGGGCGGCCGTGCTCCGTATGGGTACGTCGTGGTTGACGGCGGGCCGCACCCGAACCCGCGCAAGGCCGTCGAGGGCTACCGGCTGCGGGTCCTGGCGCTCGACGAGCCGGCAGCGGAGGTCGTTCGACGGATCTTCGCTGAGTATCTGGATGGGCTCGGTGACCGGGCGATCGCCAACGGGTTGAACCGGGACGGTATCCCGTGTCCGTCGGCGCGGCGGCCGGAGCAGAACACGCACCGGTTGGCCGACGGGTGGCAGGGGAGCACCGTTCGTTCCATTTTGGAGAACCCTCGCTACACGGGATACGCCGTGTTCGGTCGGTGGACCAAGCACGAGACGCTGTTGGACCCGGATGACGTGGCGGCCGGGCATGTGGTGCGGTTCCGGCGCTCCACTCCGGACCGAGTTGTGCGGTCGCGGAAGCCGGCCCATCCGGCGATTGTCGACGTGCAGACGTTCATCGACGTTCAGCTACGCCGTCGTGCCCGTGCGGCTGGCGGGTTGGCTGGGAGCCGGAAGCTGGAGCGGGGGCCGAAGCCGACCAAGCGGGTGTATCCGCTGCGTGGGCGAGTCCGGTGTGGAGTGTGCGAGCGGCGGATGGAAGGGACACCGCGCGACAACCGCACCTACTACCGGTGCGCAGCACGGACGATCGTGCCGGGTTCGCCAGTCCTGGAGCGGCATCCGAAGAACGTGTATTTGCCTGAACGGGCCGTGCTGGACGTGCTCAATGAGTGGATCGGGCGGGTATTCGATCCTGAGCATCGCGATGAGACAGTCGATCAGCTCCTGGCGTCCGTCGGTGTCACCGGCGCCGAGGCGGCATCGGTGACGAAGGCCAAGACGAAGATCACACAAGCGCGTGCCATGCTGCGCAGGCTGCAGGACGCGATCAAGGCCGGCGTGAACCCGGTCGCGCTGGTGGACTCGATCAACGAGGCGCAGGCTGGGTTGGAGGCGGCCGAGGCCGAGCAGGCGAACCAACCCGAGGTGCGGACGATCACGCGTGCAGAGGTGTACGCGATGATCGATTACCTCGGTGACGTTGGTGCAGCGTTGAAGCGGAGTGACCCAGCGGAGTTGCAGAAGCTCTACGAAGCTCTGAGGCTGGAGATGATCTACCACGCGGAGGAGAAGGCTGTTGAAGTAGTCATTCGGCCTGGTAGGGATAGTGAACGTGTCCGAGGGGGGACGCGGACACCTGTTCCCCGGCAATCTCCCGGATTCCGGGAGATTTGCTCATGTGATCAGGCTAGCAGCCTGTGTTGCCCGTAGGTCGAGTGTGGCACAACTTCGGCGGTTCGTCGCGGTATGTCGCTTGGTTGGGTGACGCGGTTTGGTCTGGTCGTGGTGATGTGTTCGGGGTTTGTGGCAGGGCGAGGGGGTGGGGTTGTCCGGTCATGATGGCGAGGGCGGTGGCGACTTCTTGGAGGCTGGCTTTGATGTAGGTGGTGGTGGCGGGGCCGGTGTTGTCGGTGTGGCCGGCGTAGGCGCGCGCTATGCCGTAGCCGAAGTGGCGTTCGACCCAGGTGAGGGTGGTGTGGCGGAGCCAGTGGGTGGAGATGCCTTGGGTGGCGACCCAGGGGAGTTGGTCGCCGAGGCGTTTCCAGAGGTGGTCGTAGCGGCGGGTGGTGAGCGGATGCCCGTCGCGGTAGCGCAGGAGCGGGTCGGTGGGTAGGACAGCGCCACGGGCGGTGGCGTGGTCGACCAGGCAGTTGGCGAGGGCTGGTGTGATGGGTTGCCAGCGGAGGGTGCTGCCTTTCTCTCGCAGCTTGACCAGGCACCGGTCCGCGTCGAGGTCTTCGAGTTGGATGGCGAGGGCGCCGCCACGGCGGCAGGCGGTCTCGGTGTGCAGCCGGAGGATCAGCGCGTCGAGGATGACGTCGTTGCCGCTGATGCGGGCGGTGGCGTTGATCTCCTCGAGCTCCCATGCGGTGAGGGCGCGGCGGGTGCTGGGGAGACGGCGGGGTTTGGCGACTTGGTGGGCGGGGCTGGCGGTGGGGTCGATGTGGCCGTCGGCGATGGCGCGGAGGTAGATGGCGCGGGCGGCGGCGATGACGTGTTCGCCGGCGTTGCGGCCGTTGCGACTGGAGCGTCGTTTCCGCGCTGTCGCGACGGTCAGGCGCTGCAGGGCTTCGATGTCGCTGGCGGTGATCTCATTCAGACGGCGGTCGGCCCAGGCGGTGGCCATGCGGGTCCAGTAGGTGCTGTAGGTGCGTAGGGCACCCGTGCCGGCGGCTGCGATGACTCGGGGCAGGTACTCGGCCATGGTGGGCATCGGTCGCGGGGTGGGTTCGAGGAGGTGGAGATCGGCGAGGGTGACGCCGAGGTCGGCCAGCAGTCGGCGGGCGGTGGTGACGCGCTCGTGGTCAATCGTCATGACGTGATCCAGCTGCTCTTGCCGTCACGACGGGCGAGTTGTGGTGGGTGGTGCGGATCAGGTCGGTGTAGTGGGCGGCCAGCAGCCGGGCGACGGTGGTGGACGGGTGAATCACCATCACCTGTTCGGGTACAGCCGCTGCCAACACCAGCGGTGGGCCGCACTCAATGTCGCACAGGTGCCGCAACGTCGCTGGCAGGCCGATCGCGCCGCGGGCATCGACGGCGTGTTGGCCGGACGATGTCGGGGCGATGAGGATCATGCCGTGCAGTGTGTCCATGTCCAGTCGGCGACCGGGTTCCCAGCCGAGTTCGCGGAGTAGGAACCGCTCATGCACACGACCTGAGCGGTCCATCCGGGTTGTCGACACCCACAACCGGCCGGGCGCGACACCGTCGAGCCGGCTCAGCGTGGGCAGTACCGGCAGTGGCGCGGCGACAGTGCCATCGTGGGTGCCGAGTGCGTCCGGGACGAGTGCGGCGATCAGCCGCTCCTGCACCCGACTGGGCCGCCATGAGACCTTGTTGACACGGTTCACGACCTCCATGGTCGCCTCGCCGACCAAGCCCGCAACCGCGCCACGAGGTGGGAATTGCGAGTGCGTGACTGACCGCGACCAGGGGTTCAGCCGGATTCGCGGCATCAGCACCCGCTCCGGCACCATCCAGGCCTGTCTCGCGTCGCAGGGTCACGCGATTAGTGTCAAGCGACAGGCCATGCCGGGTGCCGGGTGATGGTCACCTTGAGCGAGGTTGGGCGAGTCGCTTGGCGATCTGTTCGTATGCCTTCTTGTGCGCACCACTGAGGCCAGCAGTGTCGCGGAGGCAGGCAGCTGGGTCGTTGCTGACGGATTTCACGAAGGAGCCGCGTCGTACCCAGACGTCGCTGCCGCGGATCATGTAGTTCGTGGTCAGGATGGTGGCGTTGTGGGCGATGAGGAACTCGAGTGCGCGGAGTAGTTTGTCGAGGTTGCGGGAGATTCTGCTCAACGCTGACAGCCACAGGACCACGCCGTGGAAGGCGGCCGCGTCCAGCATCTCGACCAGGCGCCGGTCGAACCGGGGATCGATAGCGCTCAAGACCGAGACACGGTCGTCGCTGGTGGCTGCGGGCGTGTCGACCAGTTCGCTAGGCGTCGGCAAGCTGGGTATGGGGCCATCCGGTGCGCGATAGGGACTACGTCCGCCGGGGCCGAGGGTGTCCGCGAGCGCGCCAAGGCATGCCCACGCACGGGGATACCTGTCGGGCAGGCTGGCGAAGAGGTTCTCGCCGTCCGGCTGCACAAGGCCGCGACGGCCTGCGGCGAGGAGGTGGGACAGCGGTGCCGTCGCGGCGGTGGTGATCGCCTGGATACCGCCGGGGTTGAGGGGACCGTTGGTGTGGGCTTCCTCGAGCAAGCTGTTGCGCACCACCACCGCGACCGCGGCCTTCGTTGTCAGCGTGGACTCGGGCGGGTCGTGGTCGAAGACCTCCTCGATGAACGGGGTCATGAGGACTTCCCGGTCCGAGACATCGAGCGCGACGAACGACACCGCCCGCGCCAGCACGTCCTCACCGATCGCCGAGGCGAGCGCAGCCTCCACACCGCAGCCGTCGGTCAACATCGACGGCACGACCTCACGGCAGAACCGCGTCATCACGGTCGGATCAGGCTCGGACGCGGTCATCAATCCCGTTCTCTCCTCAACCGTCGGCAGTGGCGCCCGTGCCACGGCTATATCCAGTCTCGTCGAACCCGAGTTATACCCGCTGCCGACGGTGTAGACCACGCGACGTGTCAGGGGAGTGAGGCATCCAGCGCTGGGATATCGACGCGGTTACTGATTAATCGGCGTGATAGTGACACGTTTGGAGCAGTCGGTTCGTGACTGATCTTGGTTAGAGTGCAAGTGACCCGATAGTTGTGTAGGGGGTGCTGATGCCGGTCAAGGGCGAGGTGCCGTGGGATATCGCTGAGCACACTCTCGCCAAGCACGATATCTATCGACGCTACCTGGAGCGATGGTTCCCCATCCTGCTCAATGGTGCCAACGCCTTCCCGTCAGCAACGTACGCGGAAGGATTCGCCGGCCCCGGGATCTACAAATCCGGTGACGAAGGGTCGCCGATAATCGCCTTAAAGGCTTATCTAGACAAGGTGCCGGCCGGCAAGGCGCTGACGAAGTTCGTCTTCATCGACGACGATCCACGTTGCGTCAAGATGCTGAACGAGCAGCTGCGCCTGCACTTTCCGCAGCGCCCGCGCCACGATGAGGAGCTCCGGGTCAAAGTTGTCGAGGGTAAATGTGTCGAAGTGCTCGGCGAGCAGCTGACGCACCATGAGGCCTGGGGTCAACCGATTCTCGCGGTGCTGGATTCGTGGGGCAACGCGCCGATCTCCTACCGTTTGTTGCGGCGCATCGCCCACAACCCAGGCAGCGAGGTCATCGTCACCTTCGGCCCACAGCACTTCGTCCGGTTCGTGACCGACCTCGGCCCCAAAGCCGATGAGGTGTTCGGCGGTGAGCAGCAGTGGCGCGAAGTGCGGGACCAACCCGACGGCGAGGCCAAACGCCAGCACCTGCTCGACTGCTACCGCCGCACGCTCCAGACCGCCGGATTCCAGCACCTGCTCGACTTCGAACTCGTCGACCGTCGCGGAGAGGTCCTGTACCTGATCTTCGCCACGAACCATCCCCGCGGGGTGGAGAAGATGAAGGACACCCTGTGGGAGGTCGACCCCGTCCGTGGCGTCGGCTTCCGGGATCCACGCGACGAGCAACGCGAGACACTGTTCGACGTCAACGAGCCCATCCTGACCCCGCTGGCTCGGCTGTTGCTACCGAGAATCGACCAAGCAGGCTCAGACGGTGTCTTGGTCCGTGATCTGCGGGACTTCGCACTCCATCAGACGATCTACCGTCCCCAACACGTCGCACCCGCCCTTCAACCACAACTCGAGGCTGGAACGATCAGATCAAGCCCTCCGGAGCGTGTACGCGCCAGCGGCCAGGTCTGGATCAACCACACGTGACGTCATACCACGTGCGTGACGGCCGGCATGGCGTCGTGGACTACCCCGTCCAGTTCACGGCCTCCGGACTTCGCGTGTAGCCCACCCCACTGCTTGTGGAAGAACGGCACTCCCGCCTGCGCGCAGCGGTCACGGATCGACCGCACCCAATCCGGTGAACACGGCCGAGACCCCGGCCCGGATTCGCCACCGGTGATCACCCAATGCACACCGTCAAGACGAAGCCCTGACAGCGGGCCCAGCAGCGGTTCCGCCGAGATGAAACGAACCGCAGCTCCGACAGTCCGAAGGTCATCCACGCGGGTTAGCTCCCGCTCGGTCTCGACAGACACCCCCATCCACAGGTTCGCTGGCCAGTCGAGCCGGTCAGCGAACCGCCGCAACCGTGTCGAGCGTTTCGTGAGCAGCTGATAGGTGTGCTGTGGGGTGTCGGCGATCACCGCGAACACATCGCGGACGAAGCCGATCGGCACCTTCGCATGGAACAGGTCCGACATTGAGTTCACAAACACCAGCCGCGGCCGCCGCCACCGATACGGCACCTCGAGCGCGTCACGATGAACCGCAACACCGAACCCAGGCCCCGACGTCCGCGGATCGCCGTCCACCTGGTACTTCGCCGACCCCATCGCCTTCAACCGCTTCGCCAGCGCCAACGCATAACAGTTGTCACAGCCCGCAGTAAGCCTGTCGCAACCCGTAGTCGGATTCCACGTGGCCTCAGTCCACTCGATCGAACTGTGATCAGACATAACTCTCCAGGTCCGGGGCACCCGCATGCTACGCGCGCACCCGGTCACACGATCGAGTCATGGACTTGGCTGCGACACCGTTTACTCGCCAGCGAAGTCACCCACACCGCAGATCACTGCCTCTTCTCTTTGACAGCGGTACCGGTGTCGGTCATCTGAGACGGTTGGCGCGCATCGCCGCGCGGCTCCAGTGGCGTTTGCCTGCCTGTTGGTCACCGGCCACAGATGGGCGGCGGAGCGGCTGATTCCGGAGGAATGTGAGTACGTCCATCTGCCAAGCTGGGACAGTCTGCTGGATCCCAAGGCGAGTCACCAGGTTGCCGGATCAATGGAGGATCTGAAGTTGCTGCTCGCAGGTGTGCCGGAAGGGCGTCGCGGCCATCGGAGCCCAACTGACCGCTGGACGGAAGAGTGGCAGGAACACCGGACGATGCGTGTCTGTCACTGTTTGCTGCGCTGATCCCAACGGAGCACGCCGTCGAAGCGGTGCGTTCGCTGGGTTCCTCGCCAGCCCGAATACAGGTCGCGCTGGCCGAGTCTAAGAGCTGTCACGTAATTGATCTTGTGGTTGGGGTCTGACGAGGTTCGGTCAGCCTGCGAGTGTGATGTTGTGGAGGTGCGCGATTCCGGAAGCGGCGTCAGCCAGAGTGCTTGCGGCTCGGCGGTAGTCGCGGAGGATCTTCCAGCACTTCATGCGGGCCAGGATGTGCTCGACGCGGGCGCGGACCGTGCGGTGGACGGCGTTCAACTCTTCTTGCCACTCTGGGAGTTCGCTGCCGTCCGCGGGTTTGCGGTACGGCATGATCACCTCTGGGTTGCCGCGGTAGCCGCCGTCGGTCATCACTGGTCGATCGTCCACCTGGTCTTTGATTCCCGAGTCGCGATAGACGGTGCAGTCGTTGCGGTTACCGGGTTGCGGGTCACCAGTGGCGATGACCAGGCGGGTGTCAGCGTCGATCGCGACCTGCACGTTGGTGGAGTACCGGTAGTTCTTCGACGGCGCCGCGAGCCGGTGGTCCCGGGTCGGCACCAACGTGCCGTCCACGATCGCCACCGAATCGACACGACGTTTGCGCACCGGCGCCAACGCCAGCAGCGGCCCGATCTTGTCGATCACCCGATGCGCCGCGGCGTGCGAGACACCGAACAACGGGCCGATCTGGCGCATGGTCAGGTTCGTCCGCCAGTAGACCGCGACCAGCAGCACTCGGTCTGCCAGCGGCAACGCCCACTGCCGACCCGGACGACCATCCGCGATCTCGTCCCCGCCTCGTTGGGCTACCAGCCGGACCAGCTTGCGGAACTGACCCGGTGCCAGCCCGGTGAACGGGGCGATCCACTCCGACCTCGACGCTGTGATCACCTGCACCACACAGACATGATCAACTACCGGCGGAACGACCTCGCATCGGGGGTTACGTGACAGCCCTTAGAGCCTGTTGGCAATGGGTGTAGCCGTCGAGGTGAGGGGTCTGGTCGCGCAGGTTTGTGGATCGTGGTTCGGCGTGTCGCCGTGACGTGTGGGCGGGCTCTTGGTAACAGGAAGGTGCCTAGCCGTCCTGTCCAACCAAGAGCCCGTGGATGCCTGTTTACCCTGTCGCCGTGTCGAACACCAACTGTCACACGCCGGGTTGTTGGTGTCGTGATCGTGTCGCCTGCTATCCCTCGGACCTGACCGACGCGCAGTGGGAATTGCTGCGGCCCGAAGCTGAGCGAGTGATGGCCGAGTTACGTCAAGCGGTCGGTCGGCCGATGGTGCACGAGCTGCGGGCTGTCCTGGACGCGGTGTTCTATGTGGTGCGCAACGGAATCGAGTGGCGGGCCATGCCCGCGGATTTTCCGCCGTGGAAGGCGGTGTATGCGTTCTTCCAGCGGTGGAGCCAACGCGGCCTGCCCCAACAGTTGGTGGATCGGCTACGGACCAGGTTGCGGGTGCGGGCCCGCCGGGATGCTCAGCCCAGTGCCGCGGTCATCGATTCGCAGTCGGTCAAGGCCGCCGACACTGTTGGTACTGGTTCGCGGGGGTTCGATGCCGGGAAGAAGATCAACGGCCGCAAACGCCACCTCGCTGTGGACGTGGAAGGATTCTTGCTCGCGGTCGTGGTCACCGCGGCGAACATCGGTGACCGGATGGGCGCCAAGCTGCTGGTCATCGCCGTGTTGAACGCATGTACTCGATTGAAGCTGATCTGGGCGGACTCCGGCCACGACGGCGCACCTCTGACCCGGTGGATCCGTTCGGTTGCTGACGCTGCGTTGCAAGTCATCAAACGCACCGAACAACACGCGTTTCGTGTCGTGCCGCGCAGGTGGGTCGTCGAACGTAGTTTCGGCTGGTTACTGCGCTACCGGCGCCTGGTCCGCGACTACGAACGACGCACCGAACACCATGAGGCCATGGTCTACTGGGCCACCGTCTTGCTCATGACCCGCAGACTGGCACGCCGCCGTTCTGACCCGCCCATCGTCCAACGGTGGGGTCAGCCACGCACTGTCGCATCCGGACCAGAGCCAGCGCCCGCCTGATCCCTTTGCCAACAGGCTCTTAGGGCGACATCGCCTGCTTGGCGTCGGTCTCGGACACTAGCTGGACCGTTGAGTCGAGACTCGCTCGTTTGCGCATCGGCACGAGGTTTGGGAGGCCGGGAAATCGCAGACGAGCGCGTATTGTCAAGGACGCTACGACCGGTGTCCTGGCGGGCGCGCTAACCAGGAGCCGTAGCTCTCGATTCGTGTGGAGGAAGTTGTCCCCGTGTGACATGAAGTCCCAATACGCCTGCCGGAAGCCGACACCGGATGCGGTCACTGTCGGAAAGTGCACGGTTCTCTTCCGCGCCAGTTCGGGTTTTAGCTCGATATCCACCGTCCTGAGCACGGTCGTGAACTTCAATCCCGCGCCGACTCGGGTCTCGACCTCCACGGTGTCCTCCTCTACCTCGGCGGGGGCCATGTCCACGATCACGGCGTCTGGTGTCTTCGACAGGTCCACTATCAGCCGTGACCACACGAACCGACACTCCGGGTGGGCGTGTACTACGAGCATGAGGCCGACGTCGTAGGCGGCCAATTGAGACTCGCTGGTCTCAGCAGGCCAAGCCTTGCGCACCGCCACACCCACGCGGTTCTCGCGCCCCAGCAGCTTCAACGTCCGTTCCTCGATCGGTGTGTACCGCGACCGGTTGTCTTCGTGTTCGTCTACTTCGAGTTCGTCAAATGTGGCGATGGTGTAGTCGTTGTCCATGTGTGTTCTCCCCTGTGGTCACAACCATGATCCGAAGAGGGCGAAAGCCGCCCAGCGGTCCAGTTGCTCGTGTTGTTCGCGCACCGCGAGTGCCGTGCGCCGCAATGCCTCTGCTTTGGGCAGGCCGTCCGACAACCCGGAGTAGAATCCTGTCATGAGCTGATGCGCCGAGCTGTCCGGGACTTTCCACAAGCTGGCGAGGACGGAGTGGGCGCCCGCGAACAGCAGCGCACGAGGCAGCCCCATAGGCTCCTCCGAGCGGTCAGCCTGATAGATGCCGCTCTCGCACGCGGACAACGTGACGAGATCGAGTGCTGACGTTCGGATCCCGAGGATCTCCCGTGCGGGCAGGTCTCTGTTCGCCATCCGCACACCGGAGGCCAGCGGTTCCTCCGCGCTGAACGCAGCGTGTGCCGCGACGTGCACGGAACCGGCGGAAGCCAGGCTTGCGATCAATGCTTCGGCGGTGGCCGCGCTGCCGAGGAAGGGAGTAACGTGCCAGCGCTCGGCCAGTTCGGTGGCCTCGACTCGGGCTCCATTGAGGTCGCCTGTTGGGTCGCCGAACACGGCGCGTTCGCCGCCAGGCCGGGCAGCAAGCCGCCGCGCTCGCAGCAGGGAGGCGCTTGGGCTTATCACCAGCGGGTTTCGTGCGAGCAGGACATCATCGTTGAGGCGCACGGCGCCGAGCGGGATGTTGTGCACAGGCTTGGTCGGACCGATGATGACCGTGTCGCCAGGTTCGCATAGGTCGGCGAAAGGCGCGACAACGCCTACTAACTCGTACTGAAAGAGGTCCTCAAGATCGATGGCCAGCTCGCGTACTCGGGCAGCCGAACCGAAGTTGGCGGCGGTGAATCTGGCCAGCCGCCTACGGTCGACGTGTGAGTATGCGATGCGTACATGAGTGTCGATGCCGCCAACCGCGAGGAGCACGAGAGTTTCATCGTCTTGGAAGAACATGTTCACGGCTACCGCACGGCTACTCCCCACCGGCGACGGATCGCGCAGGACAGCGGCGACCTCGGCATGGGAGGCAGGACGTGCCTGACGCACCGCCACATACTCGCTAGTGCTGTGACCGGAATGGTTCACCGGGGTGTCGCCCGGTCGTGAGGCTCGGCGACCCGGTTCGATGGTGGGACATCGTCGAACCGGGTGGAGGTGCTGGTGACCGAGCCGTTGAGAGTG
>Ga0081539_10000391_pt1 | contig 94496 bp, 86 predicted proteins | sample TabmetS4T2R2_FD_71023 | JGI IMG/M metagenome (GOLD analysis project Ga0081539, IMG submission 71023) | Tabebuia heterophylla rhizosphere microbial communities from the University of Puerto Rico - S4T2R2 | ecosystem: Host-associated > Plants > Roots > Rhizosphere ... | reverse complement strand
CGACATTCCCAATGCCGAAGTCGCGCTCGATCGCATGCCGACCGCGCCGGAAGGCTACGAGGTCGCGCGAGTCGACGTCGTGGTGCGGCTGAAGAAGAAAGACTAAAGAGCGAATAACGGTGATTGAAAAACCGCCATCGCGAAACGCGATGGCGGTTTTTGTTTTTTGGACCTACGCCGACTTCAGCGCCTTGAAGTCCCAGGGCAGCGAGTTCAGACGCTTGCCGGTCGCCGCAAAGATTGCGTTCGATACCGCCGGCGCGAGCGGCGGCAGGCCGGGCTCGCCGATGCCCGTCGGCGGCGCTTCTGACGGCACGATGTGTACCTCGATCTTTGGCATATCGGAGATGCGCAGCGGCTCGTAGCCATCGAAGTTGGACTGATCGACCACGCCATCTGTCAGTGTGATCTGATTGCGCAACGCGGCGCCGAGCCCGTAGCCGATGCCGCTTTCGACCTGCGCCCGGATCACGTCGGGATTGACCGGAACGCCGCAGTCGACCGCCGCCACCACGCGGTCGACCTTGACCGAGCCGTCTTTGGTGATGGTCACGTCGGCCGTCATTGCGACAAACGATTTGAAGCTTTCATGCACCGCGATGCCGCGCCCGCGGCCGGCGCCGAGTTTCTCGCCCCAGCCGCTTTTCTCGGCGGCGAGCTTGAGGACAGCGGCATGACGCGGATGATCGCGCAACAGATCGAGCCGGAACGCCACCGGATCCTTGCCGGCTTCGTGCGCCAGCATGTCGATCGTCACTTCGGTTGCCTGCGCGGTATGTGTGTGCCCGACCGAGCGCCACCACAGCGTGGTGACCGGCGAGCTGACCGCATGCCAGTCGACCGCGAGGTTTGAGACCCGATAGGGCAGATCGGCAGCGCCCTCGACCACGGTGGCATCGATGCCATCCTTCACGATCATCGCCTCGAGCGGCGTGCCGAGGACGAAGGATTGCGCGACGATCTTGTGATCCCAACCGGCGATATTGCCCGCCGAGTCGAGGCCCGCACGGACGTGGTGATAGACCATCGGCCGATAGCGGCCACCCTTGATGTCGTCCTCGCGCGTCCACACGAGGTGGATCGGTGCTCGGCCGCCCGTTACCTTCGCGATCGCCGCCATCTCGGCGAAGTAGTCGGCGTTCGGCGTCGCCCGGCGGCCAAACGAGCCGCCCGCCCAGACGGTGTTGATCTTTACCTGCTCGGGCTTGATGCCGAGCACGGCCGCAACGGTCGCCTGCTCGACGGTCTGGAATTGGGAGCCGGCCCAGCACTCGGCCGTGCCGTCGCTCTTGAGCTCGATCACGCCGTTGAGCGGCTCCATCGGCGCATGCGCGAGATACGGAAACGCGAATTCGGCTTCGATCACCTTGGCGTTGCCGTTCAGTGCCGATGCGGCATTGCCGTGCCGCGCCGCCGGCCGCCCGCCCGGCTCGGTTGCGAGCTTGCGATAGTCGGCCAGCATCGTATCGCTCGATCGCTTCTCGGCTTTCTCATCGTCCCAGTCGACCTTGAGAGCGTCGCGGCCTTTCATGGCCGACCAGGTGTCCTTCGCCAGCACCGCGACGCCTTGCGGGATCTGCACCACATCGACCACGCCCTTGATCGCCTTGGCGGCGGCGGCGTCGAATGATTTCACCGCGCCGCCGAAGCGCGGCGGGCGCGCGACGACCGCGGTGAGCATGCCGGGACGCCGCACGTCGATTGCGTAGATCGCCTGACCGGTCGTCTTCGCCTGCGAATCGATGCGCGGCACGTGCTTGCCGACATACACCCAGTCCTTCGGCTGTTTCGGCTTGACTTGCGTCGGCACTTGAAGCGTTGCCGCCTTGGTGATGAGCTCGCCGAACTTCGCCTGCTTGCCGGACGCGTGCGCAACGACGCCTTTTTGGATCGTGATTTCGGTTGCCGGCACCTTCCAGGTCTCGGCCGCAGCCGAGACCAGCATCGCGCGTGCCGCAGCGCCGGCATTGCGCAACTGGTCCCAGGAGTTCGCGATCGCGGTCGAGCCGCCGGTGCCCTGCACCGGACCGAAGAGCAGATTGTTGTAGAGAGCCGCATTCGCAGGCGCGAATTCGGTACGCACCTGCGACCAGTCGGCATCGAGCTCGTCGGCGACGATGGTCGCAAGGCCGGTCGTGTTGCCCTGGCCCATGTCGAGATGCTTGATGATCACCGTCACAGTGCTGTCGGGTGCGATCTTGATGAACGCGTTTGGCATCGGCGCATCGCTGGTCGTCGCGGCGAGTGCCTTGCCGCCCAGCGTGACGTGCGTGCCAATCAGCAGCGCGCCGCCCGCAAGCGTCGCGCTTTTGAGGAATTGACGCCGCGAGGGCGCAGCCTTGGTGGCGATTCGATCGTGCATCGTGGTGTACATCGAGCTCTCCCTCACGCGAGATCGCGCGCGGCCGCGTGAATCGCGGCGCGGATGCGGACGTAGGTTGCGCAGCGGCAGACATTGCCGTCCATGGCGCTGTCGATATCGCTGTCGCTGGGGCGCGGGTTTTGCGCGAGCAGGCCGACCGCCGACATGATCTGGCCGGACTGGCAGTAGCCGCACTGCACGACGTCGAGGCGTTGCCAAGCGGTCTGCACGGCGCGCGCGACGCGCCCGTCAAGACCTTCGATGGTGGTGATCTCCTTGCCGGCCACATCACTCACCTGCGTCTGGCAGGAGCGTGTCGGCTCGCCGTTGATCAGAACCGTACAGGCGCCGCACAGGCCGGCGCCGCAGCCGAATTTTGTGCCTGTGAGATTGACGTGATCGCGGATCGCCCAGAGCAGCGGCATGTCCGGATCGACATCGATATCGTGTTGAGTTTTGTTGATCGTGAGTGCGACCATGATTCGCCTCTCGTTCGAAAAGTAACTGACGGGCGCGGCTGCGCCCCATCGGGCGGAGTCGCGTGTTGTGGTGAGGCTGTGGAGATGTTCAGCGATGTCGCGGCGCACAAGATGCGGCGCACGGTCAAAGTTTGGGCACGCGATCACGTCGCGGTGATGCGATGCGGCGAGCGCACTGCATCTGAGATTGCGAAAGCCCTATTGCCGCAATCGAAACGAGATCGCGCGCCGTTGGGCTAGATTCGTTCTTTGGCGCATATCCTATTCGGAAAAACCGGTATCCATCCCGTATCAAGTGCGGGGCAGGCCTTTTCCAGGACATGCGCTATTCGACCCGCTCTTCCGGGTAGACGCCCCAGAGCCGGGCCTGCTCGATCCAGCCGTCGAAGCCTTCGCCGACCAGCCGGCACCAGCCGCTGTGGCATTTCTTCACCGATCCGAGCACGCCGTGCTGCAGCTTGGCCGTGACGGCGCTAGCGCCGTCGGGCCTGGCGTGGAGGGCCAGCAACTCGTCCTTGCCTTTCGACTGCGGCGACACCAGCGCGGTGCGCTTGCCCGAGAGCAGCGAGTGGTAGACCCAGCCTTCCGCGCCTTCCCAGTCGCGGATGCGGCGCCAGTTCTCGAACTCGGCCGTCACCTCGACGGGGAGCGCCGAGCGGCTATAGACCCACGCGACGTCCTGCTCCTTGGCGGGGCCGGCGCGCACATTGACCTTGTCGGATTTCAGGCTCACGAAACGCGGCACGGGCAGTCCGCTGGTCCCGGGCGGACCCGGCTCGCCGGCCAGTGCTGTGCCCATGAAGCCGGTCCCTGTCCACAGCCCCAGCATCACGCCGAGAATGCCACACAATGAGCTCTTCGCCATCATCGCGCCACTCTGATGCGGCCGCCCGCGCCGCCGCTTTGTCTCGCGCCCGGCCATCTGATAGAGAGGGAGCGGGTCGCTATGTCCGTGTCGGAGCTTGCGAGTTTCCGTCGCGGCGGTTAACGCGGCCTTTAAGATTGGACGATTTCGCCTCCGCGCGGCGGGGCACCAAGTAAGAGCGGCCTGACAGGATGGCAAAAGGCAAAAAGCCGCTGGTCGTCGTGACGCGCAAGCTGCCGGACACCGTGGAAACGCGGATGCGCGAGCTGTTCGACGCGCAGCTCAATCTCGACGACAAGCCGATGACACAGGCGCAACTGACCGAGGCGGTCAAGGTTGCGGACGTGCTGGTGCCGACCGTGACCGACCGGATCGATTCCTCGGTGCTGAGCCATTCCGGCGACAAGCTGCGCCTGATCGCAAATTTCGGCAACGGCGTCGACAATATCGATGTCGCGACCGCGCTTCAGCGCGGCATCACGGTGACCAATACGCCGGGCGTCCTCACCGAGGACACCGCGGACATGACGATGGCGCTGATTCTCGCGGTGCCGCGGCGGCTCGCGGAGGGTTCGGCGGTGCTCACGAGTGACAATGAATGGACCGGCTGGACGCCGACCTGGATGCTCGGCCATCGAATCTGGGGCAAGCGGCTCGGCATTATTGGGATGGGCCGCATCGGGCAGGCGGTCGCGCGGCGCGGGCGCGCCTTCGGCCTGCAGATCCACTATCACAATCGCCAGCGGGTCCCGGCGGCCATCGAGGAGGAGCTCGACGCGACCTATTGGGAGAGCCTCGACCAGATGCTCGCCCGCATGGACATCATCTCGATCAATTGCCCGCATACCCCCGCGACTTATCACTTGCTGTCGGCGCGGCGGCTCAAGCTGATGCGGCCCGACGCCTATATCGTCAACACGGCGCGCGGCGAGGTGATCGACGAGAACGCGCTCACGCGCATGATCGAGGCCGGCGATCTCGCGGGCGCAGGCCTCGACGTCTTCGAGCACGAGCCGGCGGTCAATCCGAAGCTGGTCAAGCTCGCGCGCTCCGGCAAGGTCGTGATCCTGCCGCATATGGGCTCGGCGACGATCGAAGGCCGCGTCGACATGGGCGAGAAGGTCATCATCAATATCCGCACCTTCATGGATGGCCATAGGCCGCCGGATCGCGTGCTGCCGTCCATGCTATAGACGCTTCTCGACCCGACGGGATCTCCCCATGCTTGCGGCACGCTTCGTTTCGCTCTCCCTGATGTTGCTGTCCGCCTTGGCGCCGGCCAACGCGGCCGCGCAACAGCTGACCGTCGATGAATTTCGCCGCGAGCTGGTCGGCGTACCGCTGTGCGGAACGCCGGACTCCGGCCAGTTCGCCGGCAAGCAGCTCTGCACCGTGCATCTGCCCGACGGCACCGCGATCCTCGCCGGCGCCGGCTTGGTGGTTTACGGATTGTGGGAGGCGAGCAACGGGCAGATTTGCCGCCGCAACGCGCAGGACCCCGCCGACAGGCGGCGCTGCGTGACCTACGAGCGCGTCGACCGCAGCCATTTCCGCAACAGCGACGGCGTCGGCTTCTGCCTCGGGCCCTGCGAAAACGGCCAGTGACCCGCGATCCTAGACGACCTCTGGACTTGGCACCAACCCCGCGTCGTTTTGGCTCGGCTCTCGCTGGCGACGCCTGGCTGGCATATGATGGTTCTAGACTGATCTGGGAGGCTGATCATGCGCGCGGCTCTTGCGCTCGCGACAATTGTGGTTGCGACGTCTACTCTCGCCTTCGCGGCGCAAAAGCTCACGCCGAAGGAAATTCAGACCGAGTTCTTCGACGGCAAGCCGTTCACGGCGGCGACGACCTCCGGCACCAAGTTCAAGATGACGTTTATGGCCGACGGCAAGGTGACGCGCGAGCCGCAGGACAAGGCCGGCCAGAAAGGCGAGGGGACATGGAAGCTGTCGAAGGACGGCTTCTGCACCACGTGGCAGAGCAAGACGCCGACCTGCTACACACTGGTCAATGTCGACAAGAACAAGTGGTCGGTCGTGAAAGGCGCGACCACCGTCGCGGTGTGGAGCAAGTGACGCGACGCGCACGCAACGATAGCTATAGGTGCCCGCTCAGATCCGTGATCGTCGGCGTCTCGCCGGACAGCGGATTGGCTGGATCCCACGCGTAGTTCAGCGTCTCGAAGCGCAGCGCGCGCGCGTCGACCATCAGCAGGCGGCCGGTGAGGCCTTCGCCGAAGTCGACGATCTCGCGGATCACTTCGAGCGCCATCATCGAGCCGATCACGCCGGTGAGCGCGCCGAGAATGCCGGCCTCCGCGCAGGCCGGCACCGTGCCCGCGGGCGGCGGTGAGGGAAACAGACAGCGATAGGTCGGGTTGGGTCTGCCATCCTGACCACGCTCATGCGCGCGGATCGTCGTGAGCGTGCCGTCGAACGTGCCGACCGCCGCGGTCACCAGCGGCTTCTTGGCGAAGAAGCACGCATCGGAGACGAGATAGCGCGTCGCAAAATTGTCCGACCCGTCGGCGACGAGATCGTAACGCGCGATCAGCTCGAGCGCATTCGCGGCGGTGATCCGCACGCCGTGCGCTTCCACACTTACATGCGGATTGAGCCGCGCGATTGCTTCCGCCGCGCTTGCAACCTTGGCCCGGCCGACGTCCGGCGTTGCATGGATGATCTGGCGCTGCAGGTTCGACAGCGACACGACATCGTCGTCGATGACGCCGAGCGTTCCGACGCCCGCCGCCGCGAGATACATCAGGACCGGCGCCCCCAGCCCGCCGGCGCCGATCACGAGGACGCGGGCGCGCTTCAGCGCCGCCTGCCCGGGCCCGCCCACCTCGCGCAGCACGATATGCCGCGCATAGCGCTCGAGTTCGTCTGGAGACAGCATCAATTCACACGCGAAGTTTTCACTGCTCTAGCGATAAGCTAAGATTTCCCTTTCTTCATAGCATGAGGCAAGGGCATGAGGCTCCTCGGCGCTGCGCTGACGTCCCTGGTGGCAGTTTCGCTTGCCGCCGCCCAATCCCCCAAGAAAGATCCCGCAAAGGACGAGTCCAAGCCTGCCGCGCAGACCGAAACGAAAAAGGTGAAGACCGAGCGGATTCCGGTCGAGGGCGCCAAGCAGGCCGAGCCGAAAGCCGCCAAGTCGAACCAACCGCAGAAAGGCGAGAAGCCGGAAAAGATCTCCAAGGAGATCGCGGATTCCTACAATGTGATTCCGCTCGCCGAGCGCATCGCGATCCAGAGCGATCTGATCTGGACCGGCGATTACAACGGCATGCTGACCGGCGAGTTCGGCGAGCGCGCCGTGGCGGCCGTGAAGGCGTTCCAGAAGCGCAAGGGCGGCAAGGAGACGGGCGTGCTCAACCTGCAGGAGCGCGCCGCGCTCACGGCTGCCGCCAAGCCGAAGCAGGAGACCGTCGGCTGGCGCATCGTCGATGACCTGTCGACCGGCGCGCGGGTCGGCATTCCGGGCAAGCTGATGCCGAACACCAATGTCAGCGGCGGCATCAGCCGCTGGTCGTCGCAGCGCGGCGAGACCTCGGCCGAGACATTCCGCATCGCCGGCGCAACCGCGCTTGGCTCGATCTTCGAGCGCATGAAGAAGGAGCCGGCCGGCCGCCAGGCCGAGTACAGCGTGCTGAAGGACGATTTCTTCGTCATCTCCGGCCAGCAGAACCTGAAGCGCTTCTATGTGCGCGCGCAACTGCGCGGCAACGAGGTGCGCGGCCTCACGGTTCTCTACGACCAGGCGATGCAGGGTATCATGGAGCCTGTGGTGGTCGCGATGTCGAGCGCCTATGCGGCGTTTCCGACCGGCCGCGCGAGCGCGCCGCCGCCGCGCCGCACGGTCGAATATGGGAGTGGCGTGGCGGTCGCATCCGGCATCATCGCGACCAGCCGCGACGCGCTCGATGGCTGTTACGTGGTGACGATCGCCGGCATCGGCGGCGCAGATCGCGTCGCCGAGGACAAGGAGAAAGGCATCGTGCTGCTGCGCGTGTTCGGTGCCGATCTCAAGCCGGTTGCGCTCGCCGATGCCGCAAAGCCCGCCGACATGACGCTGCTCGGTGTGCTCGACCCGCAGGCACAGGGCGGCGGCGCGGCGGTTTCGAGCGCGAAAGCCCGGCTGTCGGATGCGCTGACGCTCGATCCCGCGCCGGCGCTCGGCTTCGACGGCGCCGCCGCGCTCGACGCGCAGGGCAAGCTCGCCGGCCTTGTGGCGTTGAAGGTGCCCGTCGTTGCCGGCGCGGCGCCGAGCCTGAATGCGAGCGCCGCGCTGACACCGGTCGATGCCGTTCGGGCGCTGCTCGCGGCGCAGAACATTGCGCCGGCCGGCGCCACAGCCGGGGCCGACGCCGCCAAGGGCTCGGTGGTGCGGGTGATTTGCGTGAGGAAGTGATGATAGCTGTGTCCCGGGCGCGGCGCAGCGCGAAGCGGTGCGCCGCAGACCCGGGACCGTTCCGAACACAGGCGATCAAACTAGATGCGTCAGTATTTCGTCTACATCCTGACCAATCGGCGCTACGGCGTCTTGTACGTAGGCGTGACGAATAACCTGCTTCGCCGCATTTCCGAACATCGCGCAAAGGTCGTCCCAGGCTTCACCAAAGAATACGGCGTGACCCGACTTGACTATTGCGAGGAGTATGCCTCGATCACCGAAGCGCGCGCTCGCGAGCGTAGCTTGAAACGCTGGCGGCGCAATTGGAAACTGAAGCTCGTCGATGACGCCAACCGGGATTGGCGCAATTTGGCCGAAGACTTCTTGCCCAGCGGACTGAGTTCGTAACGGCCCCGGATCTGCGGCGCATCACCATCAGCGCGTTTACGCGCGTCTGCGACGCGCTATGGTGCTGCGCCGCGTCCGGGCACAAGTTCTGCTACCGATCCTCAAACTTCGCCGGCCGTTTCTCGACGAAGGCCGCCATGCCTTCCTTCTGGTCGTGCGTGGCGAACAGCGCGTGGAAGGTGCGGCGCTCGAAGCGAATGCCTTCGGCGAGCGTCGTCTCGAAAGCGCGGTTGACACTCTCCTTGGCGACCATCAGGGCGACCAGCGACATTCCGGCGATCGTCTCGGCAACTTTCATCGCTTCGTCCATCAGGCTTGCCGCCGGCACCACGCGCGCCACCAGCCCGGAGCGCTCGGCCTCCGCGGCATCCATCATGCGGCCGGTGAGGCTCATGTCCATCGCCTTCGCCTTGCCGATGGCGCGCGTCAGGCGCTGCGTCCCGCCGATGCCGGGGATCACGCCGAGCTTGATCTCCGGCTGCCCGAACTTCGCCGTATCGGCCGCAATGATGATGTCGCACATCATCGCAAGCTCGCAGCCGCCGCCGAGCGCAAACCCCGCGACGGCGGCGATCGCCGGCTTGCGCATGTGCGCGATGCGATCCCAGTTCGCCGCGAAGTCGCCCTTGAACGCATCCATGTAGCTCTTGCCCTGCATCTCCTTGATGTCGGCGCCGGCGGCGAACGCCTTTTCGTTTCCCGTGAAGACCACGCAGGCGATCGTGTCGTCGGCCTCGAAGGAATCGATCGCGGCGGTCAGCTCCTCACAGAGCTTGGCATTCAGCGCATTGAGCGCTTGCGGACGATTGAGGCGGACGATGCCGACCTTGCCCTTGGTCTCGATGATGATGGTCTCGTAGGCCATGCGCGCGTGTCCCGGAGTTGTGATGAACAGTCTAGAGATTCTTTTGTTGGCGCATACCCTATTCGGAAAACCGGTATCCACCCCGCATCAAGTGCGGGGCAGGCCTTTTCCGGGATATGCGCTCGTGCAGCGATCGATGCCTGCGCGTCAATCGTTACAGCTCCGGCTCTTTCTGCTTGCCGCCTGGACCGATCGGCGGCCGCGGCAGCATTCCGGGCATTCCCTGCGGGAACGGCATGCCGGGGACGCCGATCGCGGGTCCGCTGCCGGGCGCGGGTAATTCGAGCGTCGTGCTCTGCTGGTTCTTCTCCAGCGTCGCCTCGCGGCCCTTCACCGAGCGTAGCACCCATCCGAGGTGATCCTGGCCCGTACGCAGGCGCACGACATTGTTGTTGGTCTGATCGAGGAAAACCGCGATGCCCTCGTTGCCGCCGACGATCGCGCCGACCAGCGTGAGTTGCGGCCGCTCCGGCTCGCTCGGCGGTGGGGGAGGCGGTGGCGGCGCGGCCGCGACCGGTCCCGCAACCGCCGGCGCCGGGGCGCGGCGCGAGGGCGTGAACAGCGGCCGGTCGCGCGTTGCGCTCAGCGCCGAGAGCGGGATCGCCCACAACGGATTCCCGCTCGGCTCGGCCGGCCGGGCAAGCTGTTCGGCCGGCGCGGACGGCGCGATTTCGACCGGCGTCGGCAACACGTTGCTCGGCGGCTGGTCGAGCGGATCGGGCGAATTGGCCGCGCGCGTGTCGAGGGCGCTCACCGTGAGCGCGCAGGCGATCGCGGCGTAGCGAAGGGCGCGCATCACTTCCCGCCCTCCCATCGCCCCGATACCGCCAGCAGCACGCGCATGCGGCCGCTTCCCTGCGCCGGCTGCGCCTGCGAGGCCTGCGGCGCCTGCGCGACGAACTGCTCGATGAACAGATATGGCATCCCGGCCTCGAGATCGTAGAGCAGGCGCTGCATCGCGGCCTGCTCGACCTCGCAGCTTGCGAGCACGCTGACATAGCCGTCCTTCGCCTGCACGCCTTGCACGTCGACTTGCGAGGACAGCACGCTGCCGCCGACCTTGGTCACCGCGTCGGCGACCCGCTGCAGCAGAGCTGCGCCTGCCACGGTGAGCGTCTGCCCCTCGAGGAACGGTGAGCCGGTCGGGATGACGCTTTGCGGCGCCTCGCCGGGTCGGCTGGTGACCGCACGGCGGCCCTCGAGCTGCGCCAGGAGATCCGCGCTTGCCGCGAGTGAGGCGCGCTGCTCCAGGATTCCGGTAACCGCCGTGTAGGCGAGCACCAGCAGAACCGCGAGCGCGACCACATAGCCGAGCGCCGCCAGCGATTGGCGCAGCAGCGCGGCGCGTGCGGTGAGCGTCGGGGTCATGAGCGCACCGAGAAGACGGGTTCGATCTGCGCCTCGATGTGGAAGCGCTCGCCCGGATCGGACGGCGCGCGCGTCGTCGGGGCGAAGAATGTGGCGCGGCTGAAATGCGGCGACTGCTCGAGCAGGCGGATCAGCGCGGGCGCATCGCGCGTGACGCCGATGACCCGCAGCTTGTCGCCCTCGACACGCAGCTCGGTCACGTAAGTGTGGTCGGGGAGGATCTGCGACAGCACATCGAGCAGGATCACGCTTGACGCTGTCGCGAACTTGCGCCGCTCGAGCGCGCGCAAGGGCGTTGCGGCCTGCGCCGGGCCCTCGCGCCCGGCGCGGATCGCGGCGCGCCGCTCGGCAATGCGACGGGTGATCTCATCCTGCTCGGTGCCGAGCTTGTAGCCATAGACGGCGGCGGCGCTGAGCGAGGCGCCGGAAAAAAGTCCGACGCCAAGCAGCAGCGCGACCAGCACCCGGCGCACGCGGGCACTGTCGATCATTCCATGCGCGCTGTGCTCGAACACGCGGATCGGCGCGTTGCCGGTTTGCGCCGTCGTGACAGACACGGCCTCCGCGCCCGCGCCGGTGAGCGCATCGACCAGCGGCTGCATCAGCGTGCGCGCGGTCGCTGCGACGGTCACCATCATGCGATCGGCGCCGGTCTGTTGCGGGTCACTCCAGCCGAACGCCGCATCATTTGCGTTCCATGGCGTCAGCCGGTCGATTTGCGCGCGCACGACGCCGCTCAGGAATTCGGTCGCGCGCTGCGGCAATTCGAGCGGACGGAACAGGAAGCGCGCCGGCTTCAGCTCCAGCGCCGCATGGCTGCCGCGCAGCAAGGCCTCGATCGCATCGGGGCGGGACGAGACGATCTGACCTTCAACGATGCGAACGGTCTCGGTCCCGATCGCGAAGGTGCCATCGTCCTGCTCGGTGATCTCGACGCGCCGCCGCGCGCGCAACGACGCGAGCAGCGCGACGATCGCGGCCGCGACAGTGTCGAGCCAGCGCGCCAGATAGGCCTTGATATCGGTCAGACCGCTCATCGGACTATCCGTCAATGTCGTTGCGCCAGGTGAGGACGCGGTAAGGCTCGGTGCCGGTATCGAGTATGAAGATCACGACTTCGCTTGTCACGCGCTGACGGCTGTCGAACGTGATCTGCGAGGTGACGCGGAAGGACTTGGCTCCGCCGAGCGAGGCCAGCGTGCCGGCTCCGAGCCGATCCAGCAATTGCTGAGCCGCCTCGCGACCGAGCGCGCGCACCGCCATGGTTTCGTTCAACAGGGCCGGGGTCATTCCCGGCAAGGCGGCGAGCACCTGTGGTGCGGCGTCCAGAATATTGATCTGTCCCTGGCCGGAGTAGACCGTCAAATATGGCAGCGCGCGTTCGACCAGGAAATCCGGGATGCCCATGACCAGCGCGAGCTCGCCGACATGCTGATACGGCGCGCCGCGCGGACCGTATGGCAGTCCCGCCGCCCGATAGAGGGAACTTTCGTCCGTGCCGTCGGGGCCGGGCCCTGAGCGCCATCCGATGATGCGATCGGCGTAGGACTCCGCCGCGGCGCGCGGCGCTCCCAGTCCGACGAACAGGCCGGCAAGCAGCGGCTTCGGTGCGGCATTGATATCGATGCGCGCCGTCTCGGAAACAAAATTGGTCGCCACATTGGCATTGCCCATGCGGAACACGAAGCTCCCGCGCGTCGGCGCGGCCTGCGGATCGCGCGTGATCTGATAGATCGAAAGCTCGATCGCGGCGCGGGTGAGCGCTTCGGATTGGAGCCGCTCGTCGTGCACCGCGAAGGCATTCGCCGCATTGATCACGTAGAGCGCAATGATGCTCGCGAGCGTCGCGAGCGCGGCCAGGATCCACAGCACCGCAACGATGATGAACCCCTCGTTGCGGGATGGACGCAGCCATTTGCGGAGCGATGCGCGCATCATTCAGCCTGCCGGTTGCTGTGGCTGCGGCTGCTGTTGCGGCGGCCCGCGGCGCGCAAAGCAATCATTGATCACCTCGGCGAGCACGCAGTCGGGCGGCATGTCGGCATGCACGAATGTCGCGGTCGACATCGAGAGCGTGCGATCGGTCGTGGCATCGCGCAGCTGCACGCGGATCGCGCTCGGCAATTGTCCTTCGCCGCGCCAGACCGGGCGCCACACCCGATCGGGCCCCGCATAGGAGAACGTGATGCGGTAGGGTGCGCGCACCAGAACCACCGGATCCGACGGGCGTGCCTGCGTTTCGATCCCGTCGCGGCCGATCGGCTGGAAGCGCGCGCGCATGCGCACCATGGCGAGGCCGCGATCGGTCGCCGTCTCCTGGATGCGGACGAGCTCGAGGCCGCCACGCGTGTTCGGGCCAACCGCAGTCCGCAAAAATGTCACGGAGAGCTCGCTGCCGTCGAATACCGGCTGTTGGATATTGGCTCCCGCGGTGACGTACTCGGCGGCGGCGATGTCGGCGACGATGCGCTCGAGGCCCGCCGCGAGCAGCTCGACGCGCTGAACGCGTTCGAAGCCGCGATTCCAGTTCGGCAGCCATTGCGCCGTAACGGTTGCGATCGCGGCGAGGATCGCGCCCATCAGCGCGGTCGCGAGCAGGGCCTCGACCAGCGTGAACCCGGCGCTGCGTTTGCGCGTCGCGCTTGCGCTCATTGGCTCGGTCTCCGCCGCAGGCTGACGGTGTTGAGCTGCAGGATCGGACCATTCGGCGATTGCACCCGCACCACCACGGTCTGCGGGATCCAGGTCGACTTCTCGGGATCGACGAAGTCGGCGTAGAACGGCAGCACGTCGACGCGCCAGCGATGGCCCGCGACCTCGCCGGAGAAATTGCCCGGGCTGAGCTCATTGCGCCCCGGCATGCCGGTGAGGATCGCGCGCGCCGTCTCGGTGAGCGCGAGATGGCCACCGACCGAGCGTGCGCCGCGGATCGTGGTCGCGACCAGCGAGCCGATCGCCGACAGCGTGATCGCCACCACGGTGAGCGCGACCAGCACCTCGATCAGCGTGAAGCCTGCGTTGCCCGAATGCCTGCTCATCTCATCTAGAGCTCGTTGACCGCAACGACCTCGACGGCGCCGGTCAGCCAGTTGACCCGCACCTGGTAGCCGACGCCGAGCCGCGTCAGCGCGATCGTGCCGCCGCACGACATGCCCGACGCGAAGAAGCGGATCGTCGGTCCAGCGGCGCGGTTGTTGCAGCGCGCCGCCAGCAGCGCGTCGAAGCGCACGTCGTTCGGCACGCGCACGGTGCGCCCGGTCGCGCCCGATCGCATCACGCGCAGCGGGGCGTCGATCTCGGTCGCGACCGCCACGCGGTTGCGGATCGCGGCGTCGCGATCGAACTTCAGCAGCGCGGCGGCTTCGATCGCATAGGATTCGAGCCGCGCGCGCGACGTGCCGCGCGGCAGCGCCGGGACCACGATCGCCGCAAGGATCGCCACGATGGCGACGACCGCCACGACCTCGATCAGCGTGAAGCCGGCGATCGCGTCAGCGCTGCCAGCTCGTGATGTCCTGTCCGGCGCCCGTGCCACCTTCTGTTCCATCCGCGCCAAAGGAAATGATCTCGTAGGTCCGGCCTTCCTGACCGGGCGCACGATAGACATACGCATTGCCCCACGGATCGGGCGGAACGGCACCGCCCTTCAGATAAGGCCCATTCCAGGCCGCGATATTGCCCGGACGACGCACCAGCGCGCCAAGTCCTTCCGAGCCGCTCGGATAGCGTCCGGTGTCGAGGAAGAACAGGTCGAGGGCGCTCGCGAAGCTTTCGATCTGGATTTTGGCGGCCTTGGCCTTCGATTCGGTGAGATAGTTGAGCACGCGCGGGCCGACGATGCCCATGATCAGCGCGATGATGGTGATGACGACCAAGAGCTCGACCAGCGTGAAGCCGCGTTCGCGCCGCGGCGCCCGGCGCCGCCGCGCAAGCCACATCTTGCTCAGCCATGTTGTGACGCGAAGCATGCTCTACCCGATGATCTGACTGACCGACAGCAGCGATGTCATCACCGACACGATGAGCCCGCCGACGATGATGCTGATGGTGATGATCGCGGCCGGTCCGGCGACTCCGACGATGCGATCGAGACTGCGCTGCAGCTTCGCCTCGTAGAACTCCGCGACGCGCCCGGCGAGCATCGGCAACTGACCCGTCTCCTCACCCAACCGTAGCATGCGCACCGCCATGGTCGGAAGCGCCGCGGTGTCGGTCAGCGCGTCGGAGAGCTTGCCGCCATGGCGCACCCGCTCGATCATTTTCATCCAGATCGCCGGATCGCTGTAAGCGCCCATCATGTCCACCAGGATGCGCAGGGCCGTGGTCAGCGGCACCGCGCTTGCGAGCAGGACGCCGAGATTGCGGCAGAACAGCGTCGTGCGATGGAAGGTGAGGATCGACTTGATCAATGGCAGCTTTGCGACAACGCTCATGATCGCGATGCGCGCCTTGGGCCGCCGCAGGACGAGCCAGACGCCGGCGATGAGCGCGGCGAGCAGGAGGCCGATGACCTCCCCGTGCGCGCGCAGGAATTCCGACAGGCCGATGAACATCAGCACGGTCGGATCGAGCTTGGCGTTGAAATCGCGCAACACGGCGGCGAATTGCGGCAGCACGAACAGCAGAAAGAACAGCAACACGCTCAGCGCGGCGCCGAGCACGAAAGCCGGATAGCGCAGCGCATCGCTGAGCTTGCGGCGCAACGCCTCGGAGCGCGCGCGCTCGGCCGCGAGAACCTCGAGGATCTCGCCGAGCGAGCCGGACGCTTCGCCGACGCGCACCAGTGCGACATACATCGGCGGGAACAAGCCAGGGTGATGCGACAGCGCCTCGCCGAAGCTTTCGCCCGAAAGGATGCTTGACCGGACTTTCGCGACCACCGGCCGCAATCCGCCAACGTCAGTGTCGCTCGAGAGCAGCTCGAGGCCGTCATCGAGCCGCGCCCCGGCCTTCAAGAGCAGCGAAAGATCGAGCGTGAACACCGTCACGTCTTCCGCCTTGGCGCGCTTGGTCAGCGTGAAGAACGAAGATGCCACGCCGGCGGGGCGTTCCTCAGTGACGGTGTCGACCGGGACGAGGCCGAGATATTCGATGCGCCGCGCGACTTCCGCCGCGCTCGTCGCGGCGATCGAGCCGGTGACGATCTCGCCGGCCTGCGTCATCGCTTTATATTTGTAGTTCGGCAAGACTCATTCCCCACGCGGTCATCGCGCCAGCGAATGGTGAGTGGTGAGGAGTGAATGGTCAGCCAGATGCGACCCACTACTCATCATTCACTATTCACCTTGCTACCGTACTGTCGTCACGCGCAGCACCTCAGCCGCGGACGTCACCCCCGCACGGCATTTTGCCACCGCATCCTCGATCATGGTCGTCATGCCGGCCTGCACGGCGGCCTGCTCGACCTCACCCGAACCGGTGTGCGAGCCGATCAGGCTGCGCACCGGCTCGGTCATTTCCAGGCACTCGAACACGCCGCAGCGCCCGCGATAGCCGGTGCCGCCGCAGCGCTCGCACCCTGCGGGCTCGTGGACCTTGTTGCCCGCCGCAAAGCCGAGCATGCCGTAGCGCGGATCGGTCGCAAGATCGTCCGCCTTGAGCACGTGCTCCTTCTTGCAGCGGTCGCACAGGATGCGCACCAGGCGCTGCGCGATGACCGCGCGCAGCGTCGACTTGAGCAGGAATCCCTCGACGCCGAGATCGAGCAGGCGCGGCACGGCGGCGGCCGCGGTTTCGGTATGCAGCGTGGTGAGCACCAGATGGCCGGTCAGCGCCGCGTGAATTGCGATATTGGCGGTCTCGGCATCGCGCACCTCGCCGACCATGATCACGTCGGGATCCTGGCGGACGAAGGCGCGCAGCGCATTCGAGAAGCTGAGCCCGATCGACGGCCTGACCTGGCTCTGGTTCACCCCGCTGATTTCGTATTCGACCGGATCCTCGATGGTGAGGATCTTGCGCGTCGTCTCGTTCAGGATCGACAGCATGGTGGCGAGCGTCGTGGTCTTGCCGCTGCCCGTCGGGCCCGTGACGACGATCATGCCGTGCGGCAGCAGCAGCAATTTGCGCAGGATCGCCTCGTCGCGCGGCCCGAGGCCAAGCTTGCTGATCTCGAGCAGCCCGCGGTCGCGCGGCAACAGGCGGATCACGGCGGATTCGCCATGCTGGGTCGGCATCGTGGCGACGCGCACGTCGATCTCGCTGCGGGCGGCTCGCAAGCGCGCCGCGCCGTCCTGCGGCAAGCGGCGCTCTGCGATGTTCAGCCCGGCGAGAATCTTGATGCGCGAGATCAGCGCCGCCGGCAGCACGCCCGGCGGGGTCGGCACGACGCGCAGCAGGCCATCAACACGCATGCGGACCGTGAGTCCGGTGCGGAACGGCTCGATGTGAATGTCGGTCGCGCGCAACTCCATAGCGCGCTCGACCAGGTCATTGACGGCGCGCACCACCGGCGCGCCGCTCGCGAGATCACGCAAGCTCTCGACGTCATCATCGGCATGCGCGCTCGCGCCCTGACCCGCCTCGGCGGCGCTCTCATCGTCCTCGCCGACGCGCTTCGCGATCGCGATGGCGAGGTCCTCGTAGGACGCGATTTCGACCGCGACCGGCGTTCCGAGCACGATCTCGGCCGCGCGCACCGCCGCGACATCGTTCGGATCCGCCATGACGAGGCGCGCGGTCCCGTCGGCATGCTGGTACGGGAAGACCAGCGTCTCGCGCAGGAAGCGGCGCGAGAACTTTGCGGCAAGCGGGGTCGCGGCGATCAGCTGCGGCAGCGTGAGGCGCGACAGCGCGTAGAAGCTTGCGACCTCCGTGGCAAAGTCGTTTGCCGACAGGTCGCTGACCTCCCAAAGGTCTCGCAGGGTCTTTTCGCCGCTACGCCGTCCGGTGGCATTGAGCTTCGACAGTAAGTTCCCAGCATTGAAATGGCGATTGCTTAAGTATTCGGCGAACTCGTCTATAATATTTGCGCTCATCGAGACGAACTCTTGCGCAGACGGTTCACGCTTTTGTCATGTTGAGGATAGAATTCCCCGCTCGGCAGGGCTAGGAATATTTATCATGGGGAATCGAGCAGTGTCAATTTGCTCGCGCTCGACTCTGCGCTATGCTTGGCGGTGATAGGGAAGCCTGAACGCTGGCGTTTGCGTAAACAGGGTGGGCACGTGCGTCAGATCCAAAGGTCGCTGCGCCGCAGTCGCGTCGTGACGCGTGGGCGCGCGTTTGCGTCCGTGATTCTGATTTCGGTCGCCACGGCGGCCTGCAATTTCCTCACCACAGAAGACGATCCGCGGCGTCCGCCCGATGTGTTCGACAAGGTGCGGGCAGTCGATCTGTTGCCGCGCTTTCCAAAGCCGACCGGCACGAGCTCGAGCGGCGCAACCGACGGCGCGAAGCCCGCAACCTATTTCGGCACCGGTACCACCGGCTCCGCCGGTCCCTCGCCCGGCGTCGTCGGCGCCCAGCGCGCGGTGGATGGCGAAGGCTTCGAGCTCAATTTCGAGAACACGCCGGTCACCGGCGTCGTCAAGGTCGTGCTCGGCGACATTCTCGGCATCGGCTACCTGATCGATCCGCGCGTGCAGGGCACGATCACGCTTGCCTCCGGCCGTCCGGTGCCGCGCGACAGCCTGCTGTTCGTGCTGGAGAACGCCCTGAAGGTCGGCGGCGCCTCGCTCGTGCGCGACAAGCGCGGCTACATGGTCGTGCCCGCGTCGGACGCGGTCGGCACCGGGCGAGTCGAGAGCGCCGAGAACACCGAGGCCGGCTACGGCATTACGGTCGTGCCGCTGCAGTTTGTCTCGGCCGCCGCGCTCTCCAAGCTGATCGACAGCTTCGCCGTCAAGGCGAACACGATTCGCATCGATGCGGCGCGCAACCTCGTGCTGATTCAAGGCAACGGCGCAGACCGGCGCAACGCGGCCGACACGGTGCTCAGCTTCGACGCCGATTGGATGCGCGGCCAGTCGGTCGGTATTTTCCCGGTGCGCAACAGCGCGCCTGACGCGCTCATCACCGAGCTCGAGAAGATCATGGACTCGGGCGAGGGCGGCTTGAGCCAGTCGCTGGTCAAGCTGCAGCCGATCGCGCGGCAGAACGCCGTCATGGTGATCACCAGCAAGCCGGCTCTGTTGAAGAGTGCGGCGACCTGGATCGCCCGGCTCGACAAGTCCGACACCACCTCGACCGGCGTGCGCGTCTATCAGGTGCGCTACGGCGATGCGAAACAGATGGCCGTGCTGCTCAATGACATTTTCGGCGGCGGAGCAGCGCGCGGCGGCGCGCTCGACAGCCCGACCAATCAGATCGCGCCGGGCGCCGGGATCGCGACGAGCTCGAGCGGCTCGAGCACCATTGCGCCGCAGGGCGGGCTGCAAATTCCGAGCGCGCGGATGCAGCCGGGCGGATCGTCATCCGACTCGCGAATCAGCGGCGGATTTGGCGGGGCCGGCGCGTTTCCGGCGCAGAGCGCCAGTGACGCGATCTCGAACCGCTCCGGGATCTTCGGCCGTCCCGCGAGCCCGGGCACCAGCACGGCGACGTTCCCGGGGGCCGGCGGCGCCGGCACGGCGCAAGGCGGCCCGGCGGTGCTGTTCAACGTGCGCATCACCGCCGACCCGGTCAACAACACGCTGCTGATCTACGCCAACCAGGAGAACTTCCGCATCATCGAGCAGACGCTGCGCCAGATCGACCGGCCGCAGCTGCAGGTCTCGATCGACGCCACCATCGCGGAGATCACGCTCAACGACAATCTGAACTATGGCGTGCAGTTCTTCCTCAAGAGCATCGACGTCGGCTATTCCAATGACAAGGGCTCCGGTCTGCTCTCGACCGGCGCAAACGCTGTGATTGGTCGTATGTTGCCGGGCTTCAATTTCCTGCTCGGACCCGAGAACGAGCCGCGCGTCATTCTTGATGCGCTGCGCTCCGTCTCGGACGTGAAGGTGTTGTCGACGCCTTCGGTCGTCGTGCTCGACAACCAGGTCGCGACCCTGCAGGTCGGCGATCAGGTGCCGGTCGCGACCGCGAGCGCGACGGTGCTGAGCGGCACGACCTCGCCGGTGGTGAACACGATCGACTATCGCAACACCGGCGTCATCCTGCGCGTCGTGCCGCGCATCAACTCGAATGGCAACGTTCTGCTCGACGTCGAGCAGGAGATTTCCAACGTCGCGGCCGGTAGTGCCGGCAGCCTGACGCCGACCGTGTCGCAGCGCCGCGTCAAGAGCTCGATCGCGGTTGCGAGCGGCCAGACCGTGCTGCTCGCCGGCCTGATCAGCGAGCGCAGCGAGACCAGCCGCAGCGGCCTGCCGCTGGTCGATCAGCTCGGCGAGTTCGGCAAGCTGTTCGGCACCAACACCAAGGTGGCGCAGCGCACCGAGCTGATCATCTTCATCCGTCCGCAGATCATCCGCGACGGCGTCGACGCGATGCGCGTCGCCGAGGAACTGCGCACCAAGCTGCGCGGCCGACTCAGCACCTCGGATCCGAACTACCGCGTACGCCAGTGACGGCAATTCCGCTGAACTTCGAACGCCTGACCTACGGGGTGCCGCGCGGTGCGATCGTCGCCGTCGCGATGCTGGCGATTGCGGGCGTCGGTGCGAGCCTCTGGGTGGCGCCCGGTCTCCCGGGCGCCCTCGGCGCGGTGCTCGCGCTACTCATGCTGGCGATCGCGATCATCGACGCGCGGCTCTTCATCATTCCGAACGAGTTGTCGGCGGCCGCCTTTGCGCTGGCGCTGACCAATGCGGCCGTACAGGCGCCCGACACGATATGGGAAGGCGTCAGCCTCGCGCTTCTGCGCGGCGCCGTAGTGGCATTGCTGTTTCTCGGATTGCGCGCGCTTTATCGTCGCTGGCGCGGCCGTGACGGGCTCGGCCTTGGCGACGTGAAGCTTGCCGGCGTCGCAGGCGCCTGGCTCGGCGTGCTCACGCTCCCGCTCGCGATCGAGATCGCGGCGCTCGCCGCGCTCGCGGTCTTCGGCCTACGCGCTTACGTGCGCGGGCGCGCGTTCGATCGCGTATTGAAGTTTCCGTTCGGGCTGTTTCTGGCGCCGAGCATCTGGCTCGGCTGGCTGTTCGAGACGGCGCTGCTCGCGCCGTTCTAGCGCCGTTCGAGCCGCGCTCTGCGCGGCAGCAGCCGCGTCATCGTGACCGCGACCGCGACGCCGATACAGGCCGCAGCCGCATCGACCGCGAAATCGCTCCAGCGCGCGTGGCGGCCGGGCGCATAGAGTTGCGTCAGCTCGACCGCACCCGCAAAGACCGTCAGCGCGACCATGTTGCGCAGACCGTGGTTCGGGTAACCGAGGCCGACCGTGAAACCTGCCAGCGCAAAGATCGCCGCATGCTCGAGATCGTGCGGCAGGATCGTAACCGGCCGCAGCGTCGGCTCGACCAGCGACAGAACGCCGATCGCTGCGAGGCAGGCCCAGGCGAGACTTTGAATGAATCGCTGGGCGGTCATGTGTTCAATTCCGAGACGGTGTTGCTCACCCGCCTGCCTCCGATTGTCACCGAACGAAACGCCCGCGCGCCGCGATGCAAAGAGCACACCGCAGAGCAGTTTGGTAGCACGATCTTATCCGAAAACCGCTACGCACTTTTCGGGATCACGCTCGGCAAATTAACTCTGATCGTCACTCCTGCCGTCGTATGCGAGCGGAAGTGCTAGAAGCTTTGCGTGGAGGGCACCGAGAGGGGACGAGATGACTCAGATTGCGATCGTCGGCGGCGGATTGAGCGGCTCACTCGCCGCGGTGGTGCTCGCGCGCGCCGGCTATCGGGTCACGCTGATCGACCGCTATCCGGTCTATCCGAAGGAATTCCGCGTCGAGAAGCTCGCGGGCGCCCAGATCGAACTGCTGCGCCGCCTCGGCATGCTCGACACGCTCGCGGCCGCCGCGACGCCGTTCAGCGACATCGTCAATGTGCGTGCCGGCCGCGTCATCGATCGCAGCCAGGATCAGCACTACGCGCTGCGCTATGAAGAGATCGTGCGCCTGGCGCGGGCCGCGCTTCCGCCGTCCGTCGAGCTCGTGATCGGACGCGTCACCGATCTCAAGGCCGCCAAAGACGGGCAGGAGATTACGCTGTCGGACGGCGCGCGCATCACGGCCGATCTCATCGTGCTCGCGACCGGCATGGGCGACGCGCTGCGCCACAAGCTGCGTATCCGTCGGCGCATCGTCGCCGAGAAGCAGTCGATTTCGTTCGGCTTCAGCCTGCGGCCGGAGCCGGGGCGCAGCTTCGGCGGCGAGGCGCTGACCTGTTACGGCGCGGGGCCGTCGGACCGGATCGACTATCTGAGCCTGTTTCCGCTCGGCGACGCATTGCGCGCCAATCTCTTCACATTCCTCGATCACCAGGATCCGTGGATCCGCGAGCTGCGTCGGGCGCCCGCGGCGACACTCGATGCCGCGATGCCGTCCTTGCGCACCTTCATCGGCGCGTACGAAATCATCGACCGGGTCGAGAACTGGACGATGGATCTCTCGGTCGCCGAGAATGTCGAGCAGGACGGCGTCGTGCTCATCGGCGATGCGTTCCAGACGTCCTGTCCGGCCGCGGGCACCGGCGTGACGCGGCTTCTCACCGACATCGATCGGCTCTGCACGGTCTACATTCCGCGCTGGTTCGAGACGGAGGGCATGGGTGCCGACAAGATCGCGCAGTTCTATCGCGATCCCGTCAAGCAGGCGGTCGATGCCGACGCGATGCGGCTTGCGCATTATCGCCGCTCGCTCACGATCGATCCCAGCATTCAATGGAATCTGCGCCGCCGCCAGCATTTCATGCGGCGCCGCCTCGTCGGCTGGATGGATCGGATGAGCCCGGCCTTGACGCGGCAGCTGAAATCCTACGCCAGGCGCGGCCGCGCTTCGGCGTGACGCTTAGAACGTTTTTGTTTGCGGCGCGCCGGCGCGGTTATCGCGTCCGGCGCGTTTGTTTTCAGGCGCGCGTGCCTTCGCGTGCCGGCACCGCGATCGGCGCAGACCGACCAGCGTGGAGCAGGCGCTTTGCGACGTTCTTCAGCCAGGGGATCTGCTCGACCGCCTTGCCGGCGACGGCGCCGAGCACGCTGCCTGAGCGCGCGACCTGGTAGACCGGCGTCGCGCGCGCGCCGAACAGGCTCTTGTAGGGCTCGTCACCGATCGTAAAGTCGAGCTCGCTGTCGCCCATCTGGATGCAGTGCTGGGCCACCATCTCGAAGGTCAGCGAGCCGAGCGACTGGTTCTTGTGGTTCGCGACGTCGAAGCCGCTCAGGATCACCAGAAGGCTGCCCTTGTGCACCAGGCCGAGCACGCCCGCGATCAGCTCGCCGTCGAGCGCAATCGAATAGAGCCGCGAGAGCGCGCCGCGCCCGCGGGTCGCGATATCGAGGTAGAAGTCGAAATAGACCGGGTTCTGCAGCAGATCGCTGTCGCCGAAGCGCGGGCCGCGATACTCGCGCATCTTTTCCAAGGTCGCCCGGATCATCGCATCATCGGTTGCGCAGCTGAACACGATCTGACCCTTGCGATGCAGCTGGCGCGATTTCTTGTCGAGCTCCTTGCGGTAGGAGGCCGAGATGTGCTGCGCGCGCCATTGCGCGTAATCGGGCCCAAGCGGCACCGCGTGCGCGCTCATCGCCATCGAGACGCGCTCGCGCGCCCCGACCAGGCGCTCGAGCGCAACGGCGTCCTCGCGCAGCTTCTGGACCCGCAGCACGTCGAACGCACCGAGCGCGGCCTTGAGCTTCGCGCAGCTGGCGCGATCGTGGAGAATCGCCTCGATCGTGACATCGGCGCCGATCGGCGCCGCGTAATCGGAGACGCCGAGATCGGCAAATTCGATCGCGCGCAGCGCGCCGTAGCGCCGCCGGATCAGCGGCAGCACCATCGCGAGCTCGCGATCCTTAACGGAGCGCACCGTCACGATCAGCGGCGCCGCTTTCATGGCGGGAACGACGTCGCGATAAAGCGCGGCGAGCCATTGCGGATGCTGGAACGCGGTCGCGCGCGAGCGCGCGAACAGCTCCGCATATGCGGCGGACCGAAAATCAAAGCGAGGCTCAACCGCCACATCAAACACAAACTGTCTCCTCGAAAGCCGCGGCCATTCTATTCGTTCGCGCGGGCCGGCCTCAGAAATGGATGTCCGAATAGTTAACCGGTGCCGCAGTGCTTCGCGCGCGTGTCGCAAAGCGAGACACTCGCGTGGTCGCCAAATTGCAATCTCCGTGCCGTCGAGCGTGATCACGACGAGACGGCGTAATGGGATATCATTCGAGACCAGAAGAGTACGGCACCGCAGTCGCGGCGCTGCCGTTTTCGTTAACGCATCAGGTCCCGCTCGTATGGCTCGGCGGCTTGCCGATCGCCGTGATCGATCGGGCGCGTTCGGCGCATTTGATGCTCGAGCTTGCGCTGTCGCGGCGCGGCACAGGAACGCCGCCACTCTACATCACGTCGGCCAACGGGCAGGTGCTCTCGATCTGCGCGCGCGACGAGGCCATTCGCGCAGCGTTTTTGTCCGCCGATGTGATCCACGCCGATGGCACGCCGTTGGTGCTCGCCTCGCGACTGAAGTCACCGCTGCGGCTTCCCGAACGCGTCGCCACCACCGATCTCTTCCACGATGTCGCCGTACAGGCCGAGCAACGCGGTGCAACCTTCTATCTCCTGGGCGGGACGCCTGACGTCATTGCACGCGCCGTGCAGCGCACGCGCGAGCGCTATCCGCGCCTGAAGATCGCGGGCTTTCGTGGCGGCTATTTCTCGGCGGCCGAGGAGGACCGCGTGATCGCCGAGATCAACGCAGCTCGACCCGATGTGCTGTGGATCGGCATGGGCGTTCCGGCCGAGCAGTATTTTTCGGCCCGCAACCGCGCCAAGCTCACCGGCGTCGGCGTGATCAAGACATCCGGCGGGCTGTTCGATTTCGTGTCCGGCAAGAACAGCCGTGCGCCGCGCTGGATGCAGGCCGCGGGGCTTGAATGGGCTTATCGCATGGCGCTCGAGCCGCGCCGGCTGGCCTACCGGTACCTGACCACGAACCCGCATGCGCTCTACCTGCTGCTGATGGCGCGCACCTCGGGTGACCGTGCCCCGCTCTTCGAGAGGCGCGGATAGCGATGCTGGCGCGACGAACCGCGCTGTCGCTTTGTGTTTCGATCACGGCGCTGCTGGGGGTCCAGGGCATCGTCGAGCCCGGAGCCGCCCAGAATGCGAATTGTGCCGCTCTCGTGCAAAGCACCGTCCCGGCGACGCGCCTGCGCGCCCTCGCGCGCGGCTTCAACCTGACCGGCTGGCTCGACGGCAACGAAACGCGGCGTCCCGACATGGCGGCGCTTGCGGCGCTCCACCGTGCCGGCTTCACCCATGTGCGCCTCCCGGTCGCCCCCGAGCGTCTGATGGCCGAATTCAGCACGGCCACTGACGTCGCCCGCGCACGCGCCGAGCTCGATGAGGCGATCGACCGCCTGATCCGGATGGGATTTGCCGTCAGCCTCGATCTGCACCCGGGCGGCCGCTTCGCCCGCCTGCACGTGGCCGAGCCGGATCGCGCGTTCGATTTGATCGAGGCGCTGTGGCGCGAGCTCGCGTGGCGTTACGCCCGCTATCCGGTTGATCATCTGTTCTTCGAGGTTCTCAATGAGCCGAGCGTGAGCCGGACGATCTGGGAGCAACAAGGTTCGCGCCTCGCCGCGACCATCCGGGCGAACGCCCCGGACCACACGATCATTTACGGCACCAGCGACTTCCAGCAGATCGGGTCGCTGCCGGCACAGCCGCTCGCGCTGCCGAACGTTGCTTACGCGGTGCACTACTATGCGCCGATGGTGTTCACGCATCAGGGACAGGATTGGAGCGAGGACCCGCTGCGCGACCTCCACGGCGTGCCGTTCCCGGCCGCGCGTTCGGATGCCAGCGTTGATCGGCTCATGCGCGAGCTGCGCGCGACTGGCCACGCCGCGGCCGCCGACCTGCTCGATCAGGCGTTGCGGACCCCCTGGAGCGAGGCGCGCGTCGCTGCCGAGGTGGCCGGCGCGGGCCAGTGGTCAGCGCGACACGGCGTACCGGTCATTCTGAACGAGTTCGGCGTGCTGAGCTGGAAGGCGCCCGCGTCCGATCGGCTGCGCTGGCTTGGCACAGTGCGCCGCGCCGCCGAACAGGCCTGTCTGGGCTGGGCGCATTGGGACTATGCAGACGCGTTCGGCTTCATGCGTCGCGTCGGCAATAGCGAAATTCCGGATCGCGCTGTCCTTAAGACGCTGCTCGGCGACTGAAAGTTGCGATCGACGCCGCGCCCTTCGGCGCTGAGGCCGACCCAATAGCTACGTTCCGGATCAGGCTGTTTTCAAGACGCTGCTCGGCGATTGAACGCCGCGATCGACGCCGCGCCTTTTGAGGCCGGTGCCGGTGCCGGCGCGATCCGCGCCGGCGCGCTCATGTAGCGTAGATGACGGGCGCCATCGAACACCCGATACCAGCGCGCCGCGGCCTTGTTCAGCACGGCGCCGACGATCTTGGCGCGGTGCATGCCAAGCAGCGCGAAGGCCTGCTCAACCGCGCTGCGCTCAGTGCTTTCCCAGGCGATGACGAAGGCCACCTGGTCGGCATGCTCCACGAAGGTCCCGCCGTCGACCGGCAGGATCGCGGGGCTGTCGATCACGATCAGCTCGAACTGCTCACGCAGCTCGCGCAACAGTGCCGCGAGCGCGTGGCTGTCGACGCCAAACAGCTCATGCATGCCGGATGACACGTCGCGTGCGCCGAGGACATGCAGTCCGGTCTTGGGGTCCTTCGCGATCGCGGTTGCGAGCTTTGCGCGTCCGTTCAGCACCTCGTTCAGGCCTGGCTGGCTCAGCGTGAACGCGCGTGTCACCGACATCGCCATCGGATCGCCGTCGATCAGCAAGGTGCGCGCGCCCGCCGCTGCCGAGGCGAGCGCGAGATTGCAGGCGAAGGTCGACTTGCCCTCGCCGGGAACCGCCGAAACAATTGCCAGCACCTCGCGCGCGCGGCGCAGCTGCGTCGCGCGATTGAGCCGCGTCATGATCGCCCACAGGCTTCCGGCGTAGTCGGAGGCCGGATTGTTGAGCGCGTAGCGCGCGGCGCCTGCGATGTCGGCCGCACCCTGCTGCTCGGGCAGCACGCCGAGCGTCGCGATCCCGAGCGCCTGCTCGACTTCTTCGGCGCTGCGCAGGCCGCGACGCAATTGCTCCAGAATCAGCACCACGCCGATGCTGACAAGCAATCCGAAGATCGCCGCGGCTGCGAGCAGCAGCGGCGTTGCGGGCCGCTCCGGCCGGATCGGCACCAGCGCGGGCGAAGCGATCCGCGCTTCGGCGATCTGCAGGCTTTGCTGCTCGCCGGTCTCCTTGGCGCGATTGAGGAATGCCTCGTAGAGCGAGCGATCCGACTGCGCCTCACGCTCGAGCTCGCGCAGCCGCACGTCCGCCTGGCCCATGGCCTCGGCGCGCGCCTGCAGGGTCGCGAGCTCGGCCTCAAGCGCCGCCTCGCGACCTTTCGCGACCTGATAGTCGTTGCGAATGCCGTCCGCGATGCGCGCGATCTCGCGATCGATCTGACGCCTGAGATCGGCCGCCTGCGCGCGGATCGCGACCAGCGAGGGATGCTTGTCGCCGTATATCGCGCGGAAGTCCGCTTCCTGGCGGGCAACTTCCGCATATTGCGTGCGCAGCGTGCCGACCACCTGCGAGGTCAGCACCTCGCCGAGTCCGGACGTGTTCTCGGGCTGGCGGCTCACATCCTTCAGCCGATCGAGACGACCCTGCGCCTCCGCCTTGCGCGAGCGCGCGAGCGCAATCTGCTGCGTGATGTCCTCGATCTGCCGGGCAATCAGATTATTGCCCTGCGTCACGTTGACCATGTTGTTCGACGACTTGTAGTCGGCGACCGCGCGCTCGGATTTTTCGAGCTTCTGGCGCAGCTCCTCGATGCGGCTGCCGAGCCAGCCCGAGGCGTCGGCCGTTACGGCGCTGCGCCGCATGCGCTGATCGTCGAGATAGGCCTCCGCCACCGCGCCCGAGATGCGCGCCGCCTTCTGTGGGCTGGTCGAGGAGTAACCGACTTCGAGAATGTAGGTCAGTCCGCGCCGTTGCACCGACAGTCCGCTCTGGAAGCGGTAGACCATCCGATTGAGCCGCACGTCGCTGTCATCGCCCTCGCGGCCGAACAGCCCGGCAATGCTCTCGCGCAACCTATCGAGTAACGACGGCGTTGCGAATTCCAAATCCTGGTCGAGCTTGAGCTGCGCGATGACGCGCTTTGCGAGCGCCGAGGACTGGATCAATTCGACCTGGCTCTCGACCGCGGCCGCGTCCGCGCCGATCCCGCTCAGCACCGTTTCGGATGCGGTCACGCGCGGCTGGCGCGGATCGACCAGAACGACGGTGATCGCCTTGTATTTCGGCGGCAGCACCAGCAGCGCCACGCCGGCGACGACCACCGTGATCGCGACGATTGTCGCGATCAGGCGCGCATGCCAGCGCAGGATCCGGATCAGCTTGTTGAGATCGAGCGGACCCGCAGTGTTGCCAGCCGACGAGATCGGATCCGGCGCCCACATGGCGATCTGGTTCATCGGTGAATCGAGATGATTAACGGACATGGCAACACTCCACGAGGTAGCGAGTCCATCTTCAATATCCGTGCCACGCGACGTGAAACATGCAAGGCACGCCGCAAACAGAAATTCGATGGCACGCTTCTCGCTATGTAGCGCTGCGCGGGCGGACAATGCTGCGCTTCTTGCCTTCACGGTGAACGCGCCCGCCGAAACGGTACACGCGCGCGGAAACGCGCGATCGACGCGTGTCCCGCTTTGACACGGAAGAGGGTGAAGACGTGTTCGTTAACGCGATGTCGCGACAAAGCTTAACGGCGAGCGCCCAGGACTCGTATGCAGGCGCGCTGGCGACGGTGTTGCTCGGCGCTGTCGTCACCGCGCTACCAGTCGTGTTTCATCTCGCCGGCCAGCCGATCGCGATCGCGCTTTGCGTTCTGCTCTCCGTGATCCTGACCGGCGTCGCGACCGCCAGCATTCCGATCGCACTCGTCATCTCGTATCTGTTTCAGAACCTGTTCGTCGCGCTGGTCTCGCCGCAGATCACCGGCATCGAGCAGCTCAATTCCATTCGCGCCTACAACTTTGTGACGACCGCGTCGGTCTGGCTGGTGCTGACCGCCGGCTATTGGCTGGAGCGGCGCACGATCGAGCGGCGCATGCGCCTCACCATCGACGTGACCACCGCGGCGCTCGTGCTGATCGGCGCGTATTTCGCGCTCGGCGTCGTATCGGCGCCTGAGAACGCCGCGACCTATCTGCGCAATATCGCTGCGCCCTTCCTGCTGTTCCAGATCTTCGCGCTGGTCGCCTATCGGCATCCGGTGCGGTTCATCAAGCCGCTGACCATCGTCGCCGCGATCGCGGTCGCATACGGGTTTTTCGAGCTGCTGGCGCAGAAGGAGCTGTTCCGGCTGGTCAACGGCGATGTCTACATCAATTGGCGCGTGCGCCAGGAATTCGATTCCGGCGTGTGGCTGCGCGACCTGCAGGAGACAGGTCGCGTGATGCGCAGCTATCTCGACACGCTGGCCATCGAGTTCCTCAATACGCCGCTACTGCGCGATTCGGGAATCCAGCTCTACCGGCTGGTCGGCCCGAACTTTCATTCGATCAGCTTCGCCTACGCGCTGGTATTTTTCGCGGTCCTGCTCGCCGCCGCCGGCCGATGGTGGTGGCCGATCCTGGTGCTTCCGCCGACGATCGTCATTGGTTCGAAGGGGGCACTGGTCACCTTCGTGCTGGTGCTGACGTTCCTCGTTCTGATCCGGTGGCTGCTAACCTTCCGCCATCTCGCCTGGTACCTGTTCACTCTCGCGACTTACGCGATCGCCGGCGTCGTCGTGGGTATTCGCGCCGGTGACTATCACGTCATTGGCTTTATCGGCGGGCTGCGCGGGTTTCTGGCAAATCCGCTCGGTCGCGGCATTGGTGCGGGCGGCAATCTGTCGCTCAACGTGTCGTCATACGACTGGAGCCGCTCGCAGCAACTCGGCCATACCGACGTCGCGCTCGAAAGCGCGGTCGGCGTGCTCCTGTACCAGATGGGCGTCGCGGGTCTTGTCGTCCTCGGCGTCCTGTTCTGGATCGTGCTGACGCTCTGGCGGCACTACCGGCTCACGGGCCAGAGCCTCTATGCGGCCGCGGCGCTCGGGATCGCGGCCATTACGGTTAACGGAATCTTTCAGGAGGAGGCGTTATTCGCGCCACTCGCACTCGGCATGATGTGCGCGTTCGGCGGGCTCATGCTCGGCACCGCATACCGCGCCGCGCCGGCGCGCGTCGTCATGCGGCCGCTGTTGCGGCCCGCTGTCGCATCCTGACGTGCGCATGTGGCTCCCGGCGATGTGGCCGCCTGTATACCAATCTCGCAGGTTTCACTTTTTCTCGAGTGGGAATGCCTCGAATGTCCGGCGCAACGACGTGACGAAATGACAAGAGCCGTGCGTATCGCGCGAAACATCGCCAGTGCGATCCTGAGCAACGAGGTGCTCAGGGGCAGCGCGTCTGCGCTCGCGATCAAGTTCACCGGGTCGCTGCTCGGCTTCGCGATGTTCGCGCTCGCGGCCCGCAGCATGGAGCCGCACGCATTCGGCACGCTCGCCGTCATCTTCAACGCGATGTCGTTTCTCGCCGTGATCGCGGTCTGCGGCCAGGAGACGCTGATCGTCCGTTCGTGGGACGAATATTGCGGCTCGGACCGGCCGACGCTCGCGCGCGGGGCTCTTGCCTTCGGCGTGAAGGTGATCGTTGCGACCAGCTCCGCCACCGCGGTGATCGCGGCGCTGGCCTGGCTTTTCCTGCAGAAGGACATTCCGTCCGCGCTGATCCTCGCGGCCTGTGCTTTCCTGCTGCTGCAGGCCTTCATGAACTTCAGCGCGCAGTTCGCGCGCGTCGCCGTCGGCGTGATTGTCGGGGAGGCGCCGCGCGAGATCCTCTGGCGCCTGGTCGTCGTCATTGCGATCGTCGCGCATCAGATGCTGCAGACCAGCTTCTCGGCGACCGAGTTCTTCGTGGTTGCGACCGCCGCGCTCGCGCTCTCGATCCTGCTGCAGCAGGTGTTCGTCGCGCGCGCGCTGCCGGCGGCCGTAAGAGCAAGCAAACCCGAATACGAGATCGCCGCGTGGGTGCCGCGCTCGTTCCGCATGTGGCTCTCGGCGATGCTCGATACTTCGAGCCAGTATCTCGAAGTGATCGCGATCGGGCTGTTCCTCGGGCCGACCATGGCGGCGTTCTATTTCGTGGCGACCCGCATCACCAACGTGTTCGCCATGATCGCGGGCAGCATCACGGCCTACGCCACGTCGCAGATCAGCGGTCTCTTTCACCGCAATGCGCGCGATGAGTTGCAGGCGATCCTGCGCTCGCTGGCGCTGATCAGCGCGACGCTCGCGGTCGGGGCATTCCTCACGATTGCGCTCGGCGGCAAGGCGCTGCTCTGGATCTTCGGCAGCGTGTATGTGTCGGCCTACCCGGCGCTGCTCGTGCTCGCGGCCGGCGCGTCCGCCGTCGCGCTGGCGGGGCCCGCCGCCTATCTGTTGCTGCTCACCGGCAATGAGGGGCTCTATCCGCGCATTCTTGGCTGTGGCCTGCTTGCGCGGCTCGCCTTGATCGCCGTCCTCGGACCCTGGCTCGGGCTGATGGGTGCCGCGATCGCGTGGAGTGTCTCCGCGCTCGGCATGTCGGCCGCGTTGGTGATTGCGTCCCGGCAACGCACCGGCGTCGATCCGTCCGTGCTCTGCCTCCTTCGGCAGCCGCGCGCAATTGAAAGCAGCCTGAAGGGAAGCCTGCCATGAGCGAGTTGGGCGCGCGCTTCGCGAACGACCTGCCGCTGCGCGCGAATGCGCCGGTCGGCGCGATGCCGGCGCCGCGCCGGCCACGCATCGTGCTGGTGCAGACCCAGGCCGAAGGTGCCGGCGCGCAAGAGATCACCCGCATTCTCGGCCATGGACTGACCGCGCGTGGCTATGACGTGCATCACGTCTTCTTCTTCCGTCGGACCGCCGCGTTCGACCAGCAACCGAACACGCATTTCTGCGCGCGCGAGCGTCCCTCCGGCATCGCCGGCGTGAGCCGCATGATCGCTGACCTCGTCGGTCATCTGCGCGCGCTCGAACCGGACGTCGTGCTGACGTTCCAGCACTATGGCAACCTGCTCGGCGCGCCCGCGGCGCGACTTGCCGGCGCCGCCGTCATTGCAAACCGCACCTCGGCACGCGAGCTGGAGCCGCGCTGGACGCGCCTGCTCGATTCCATGTTCGGCTTTGCGGGGCTGTTCGACCGCGTGGTGGTCAACTCGAAGGCGGTCGCCGACGAATATCTGTCGCATCCACGCCGCTATCGGGCGCGGTTGGTGCGCATCGACCACGGTTTCGCGCCGAAGCGATCGAGCGCATCGCGTGCCGAAGCCCGCAGCGCCTTGGGGCTGCCGGTGGACGTGCCGCTGCTCGGGAGCGTCGCGCGACTGCATCCGCAGAAAAACCTCGGCGCCGCGGTCCGGCTGCTGACGCTGCGCCCGGACTGGCACCTGGCGTTGGCCGGGCAGGGCACCGAGCGGGAAGTGCTCGAGGCGCTCGCGCGCTCACTCAATGTCGCGGAGCGCGTGCACCTCGTCGGCGAGTTGAGCTCCGACGGGGTCGCGCGGTTCCTGAAGGGCCTCGACGTGTTCGTCTTCCCGACGCGCGCCGAGACCTTCGGTCTCGCGGTCGTCGAGGCCGCGCAGGCCGGTGTGCCGGTCGTTGCGAGCAATCTGGAAGTGCTGCGCGAAGTGCTGGCGACCGAAGGCGCGCCGTGCGCGCTGTTCGCCGACCCGGACGACACGCCCGCATTTGCCGAGGCGGTCGATCGGCTGCTGCACGATAAGTCGCTGCGGAGTTTTCTGGTTGCGCGTGCGGCGCGGCTCGAGCAGCGCTACGCCGTCGACACGATGACCGAGCGCTATGCCGAGCTGATCGCCGCGCTGCCGCACGGTCCACCGCGATCTCAAGCCAGCCGTTAAGCGGACGCCGTGGAGGGAAGCCGCTTGCTTGCAAGAACGACACAACAGCCCAAGGAAACGCCGAAGCAGCCGCAGATTGCGACCGTGCGCATCGGCGGCGCCGCCGTGCGCCAAGTCGTGCACCAGGTCACGATGGTGCTGGATCCGAAATCGTCGCGCGCCGTGCACGGCGAAATCGCGGCGCGGCTGCGCCAGACCGGGATTGCGGTTTCGTTCGCGCAGGCTGCGGCGCCATACGAGATCCCATCGTCGGTCGAGTTGCTGCTCACACTCGAACGGATGGTGACCCGAGGCCGCGGGGAGCTTGCGACGAAGCGCGCCCCCGGCGCGCTCGACCTGCCGCCGGCGTCGCACACGCCCGATTTGACACTGGATTTCACCGGCAATGCCGCGCCCTCCGGCCGCGCGCTGCGTCTCACCTATGACGGCGTCGCGGGCGAGCGTGGCTTGATGGGCGCACTGCTCGCCGGCCGGATGCCGTCAGTGGCGTTTGAAGATGTGGCGACCGGCGTGATCGTCAGCCAGGCTCGGCCCGGCGCCGACGGCGCCGGCACCATCCACGCGGCGCTCGAAGCGGTGCTCGCCGCCGTCGTTGCGTTGACGCTGCAGACCGTGCGCGGCTTCGGCACCCGCATGGACGCGCCCGTAGCCATGTCCGTGGCGGCCGCGCGCGCGCCCAATGTCCGCGAGCTGATCGCGTTCGAAATGCGCGCGCTCGCGCATGCCGCGCTGCGGCGGCTCTATCATCTGTGCTGCCATGCGCCACACTGGCGCGTGTGCTGGCGCCGCGTGGAGGACAACGACCTTCTCGACACGAGGTCGCTCGCCGGTACGTCGTGGCAGGTCGTGCCCGATCCGGGCACGCATTTTTACGCCGACCCGTTTCCCTTCGTGCACCAAGGCCGCACGTTCCTCTTTGTCGAGGACCTCGATCATCGCATGCAGAAGGGCGTGATCTCGGTCATGCCGTTCGACCAAGACGGGCCGAGCGGCCCGGCGCGCGTCGTGCTGGAAGAGCCCTGGCACCTGTCCTATCCGTTCGTGTTCGCGCGTGACGGCGAGATCTGGATGATTCCGGAAAGCTGCGCGACCGGAAAGATCACGCTCTACCGCGCCGCGCGCTTTCCGGATCGCTGGGTGCACGAGGCCGACCTCGTCACCGGCGTGACGGCGAGCGATGCGACTATCGTCGAGCACATGGGCCGCCTCTTCATGTTCGCGGCGACGCGCGACGCCGGCTCATGGTCCGACACGCTGTCGATATTCCACGCGCAGGATCTGCCGGGGCCCTGGCATCCGCATCCCGCCAACCCGATCCTGATCGACCAGTCCGCCGCACGACCGGCCGGCGCGTTCGTGCGTCGCAATGGGACGCTCTGGCGTCCGGTGCAGGACTGTGCCGGCGGCTATGGCACCGGTATCGGGCTTGCGGAGGTCGTTCGGCTCGACGCCGAAGGCTATGCGCAGACCGTGCATGCCGTGCTAGGCGCGCCGGCAGACTGGCCTGGCCGCCGCCTGCACACCCTCAACCGCGCCGGCGCGCTCGAATTCATTGACGGCGCGGCGCATTCTCCCCGCAGCCGTCTCCTTGCCGCGCGCCTCGAAGGATGGTCGGGCCGGCGCGAGCTCAAACGCGCGGGTTAACCACGCCGCCGGACGGACCTGCCGCAAGGGTCGCGACGTGCGGCCGCTGGCATGGCTTTCGCGAAATCCTCTGTGAAATCTCACAGGACTGTCCCGCTTCGGGACGGACGGTTATGACGATCCTGCCTCACTCGATGCCGACGGTGGCGCGCCCCGCGCGCTGGTGGAGCGCGCTCGCGCGCCACGGCGTCAGCGCCGCCGGCGTGCTGGCGGATGCCGCCGTCATCGTCGCCATGTCGGTTCTCGTCGGTCTAGCCTATCACCTCGCGATCTACGGCGACGCCGGCCCGGTGCGCGGCTTCATCGCGCTCGGCACCAGCGCGGCCAGCATCTTCGTGCTGCCGGGAATTTTCCGCGGCGAATACGAGCTGACCCACTATCTGTCGTTCAGCCCGCACGCGCGGCGCGTCTTCGCCTACTGGAACATCACCTTCGTGGCACTGCTCGCGGTCGCCTTCGTGACACGCGCGCTGGAAGACTATTCGCGCGCCTCGATGATCCTGTTCTATCTCGCCGGCGTGCCGATCATCGTGCTCACGCGCTATGCGCTGGTCTCGATCGTCATCCTCGGCAGCCGGGTCGGGCTGGTGACCGCGCAACGCGTGTTCCTGATCGGCAGCAGCGACGACATCTCGGCCTTCGTGCGGCGCTATCAGCCGTGGAATTTCGGATTGCGTACCGTCGGCGCCGCGCCGCTGACGCGGCTCGATGCGCTCGCGACGCCGCAGGAACGGGCGCAGGCGCTCGCCGCCGATCTGCGCCACGCGATCAACGGCGCGCGGCTGCTCAATCCCGATGCGGTGTACATCGTGACGCCGTGGTCCGAGACCGGTACGATCGACACCTGTGTCGATGAATTTCTGAAGATGCCGGTCGAGATTCATCTCGGCCCTGAGCGGATTCTCGATCGCTTCGACAGTGTGCGCATCGCCAAGCACGGCTCGATGGCGAGCCTGCAGCTCACGCGCGCCCCGCTCAGCTGGTCCGAGCGGCTGCTCAAGCGCATTTTCGACGTGGTGATCGCGGCCGGCATCCTGATCGTGCTGTCGCCGCTGCTCACCGTGACGGCCTTGCTGATCCTGCTCGAATCGGGGCGGCCGATGCTGTTCTTGCAGCGCCGCTACGGCTTCAATCAGCAGGAATTCCGCATCATCAAGTTCCGTACCATGACGACCCTCGACGACGGCGATGTCGTGCCGCAAGCGCGGCGTGATGATCCGCGGGTCACGCCTCTCGGCCGCCTTCTGCGTCGCTGGAACATCGACGAGCTGCCGCAGCTCATCAACGTGCTCAAGGGCGACATGTCGCTCGTCGGCCCGCGCCCGCACGCGCTCTCGCACAATCGCGAATACGAGCAGAAGATCGCGCTCTATGCGCGCCGCCACAACGTGCTGCCCGGCATCACCGGGTGGGCGCAGGTGAACGGTTTTCGCGGCGAGACCGACACCGACGAGAAGATGCAGCGCCGCGTCGAATGCGATCTGCATTACATCGACAATTGGTCGCTCTGGCTCGACCTGCGCATTCTGCTGCTGACGCTGTTTTCCAAGGGCGAGTAGCACGATCGCGTTCGGTCACCTTCGTGTCGCCACGACGGTTGCTCGCCCACGCCGCATCGGTAAACGCGGATTTAACGCGGCGTGAAGGAATACTTAATCCTGCGCGGTCGCGTTAATCTTGCATGTGCGAGGCCATGACAAGCGCGCAACATCGCGGCCGCAAAGGCCTGGGCGGGAGGAGTCGTCTCAACCAAAAATCAGGGTTAAGTTTTAACGTTAAGCGGCGCTTAAAGTTTGGCTGGCTTAATCCGCTCCATCGTTCGTCCGTGTGCGGCCTGGATGGCCGGCCTGGTTTCTAGAGGATGGAGTCATGCGCAGTTTCAAAGTCACTCTGGTTGCCGGCGCGGCGCTCGCGGCGGCCTTCACGTCGGCGCAAGCCGCCGACCTTGGTCCGATCATGCAGCCACGTCCGATCCAGCCGGTGCAGGTCGAGGAAATGACCGGCGGCTGGTATCTGCGCGGCGACATCGGCGTCGGCTCGCAGCAGTTCAAGACCTTCGATCATCACCAGACCAACGCCGCCTTCGTGTGGCCGGCGAGCTGGCGCATCGATCAGAAGGAATTCGGCGATGCCGGCTTCGTCGGCGCAGGTGTCGGTTATCAGTTGAATTCATGGCTGCGCTTCGATGCGACGGCCGAGTACCGCATGAAGTCGAAGTTCAAGGTGATCGGCAGCTACACCGAGTTCTGCCCGGGCGGCCGCTGCTTCGACGTCTATGACGGACAGCATTCGGCGACCGTGCTGATGGCGAACGCCTATATCGACCTCGGCACCTGGTTCTGCCTCACGCCCTTCGTCGGCGCGGGTGCGGGCTTTGCGCGCCACTCCTTTACCGGCGTAAGCGACGTCGGCTTCATCTCGAACGGCACGACCGGGTTTGGCTATTCGCAGAGCGACTTCTCGGAATGGAAGTTCGCCTGGGCGGTCCACGCGGGCGTCGCCTACAACGTGAACAACAATTTCAAGATGGAGCTGGCGTACCGCTACCTCAACTTCGGCGACGTCAATACCGGCGTGATCGATTGCGCCGCGGCGGGTTGCTCGACCGGTGCCGGGCCGCGCGCGTTCTACACCTTCCAGAACCTCGACTCGCATGACTTCAAATTCGGCATGCGCTGGATGCTCGCGCCGGAGCAGCCGCCGGCGCCCGCCTATGCGCCGCTGATCCGCAAAGGCTGATCGCCGCTCCACAACGGACGAACGCGAGACGGCGCGAGCAGAAAGCTCGCGCCGTCTTCATTTGTGGCGAATGACGAATGGGGAATAGCGAATAGTAACCGCGATCGCGGGCTCGCTACTCACCACTCACCACTCACCATTCGTCATTCGCCACTCGCCATTCGCTTCTCCACCGCACCACTCATAACCGTCCATTAAGGTTAATGCCCGATGATCGCATCGCTTCGGTGCGGTCAGTCGATCAAACGGGTGAGGTCATGCGGTTGCGTTGGTTGCTTTGCGGCGTCGTGTTGAGCGGAATCGCGGGCGAGGCTTGCGCCGCCGATCTGTCGGACATGTTCCTGCGCGGATCGCAGACCGTCATCACCGCGCCCGGAGCCTCGCGCTGGGACGGTGTCTATTTCGGCGCGCAGGCGAGCTACACCATGAACTCGACCGACTACGGCGCCGGCGCAAGCGACATGATCAGCTTCGCGCTCCGCAATAGCGCCATTCAGAATCAAGTGGCGAGCTGGACGGCGCTGCAGAAGCAGGAGACCACCGGAACCGGCTTCGGCGGATTCATCGGCTACAACTGGCAATGGGACCAGGTGATCGTCGGCGTCGAGGGCAATTACACCAGGACGTCGCTGTTCACCTCCGCCTCCGATTCGCTGTCGCGTTCGATCCTCAACAATGCCGCTGCGCCGACGGGCCACGACTTTACCTACAACATGACGGTGACGGCGGCCGCGTCCGCGAAGATCACCGACATCGCGACCTTTCGCGGCCGCGCCGGCTACGATGCCGGCATGTTCATGCCTTATGGCTTCGTCGGCGCCGCATTCGGCCGCGCCGACATCGCGCGTACTGTGAATGTCAGCGGCACGCTCACGGATAGCTGGATCGAGAGCACGACGGTGGTCAATCCGATCACGGGCGTCAGCACCATCGTGTCCACGCCGCGTTCGACGACCTCGGCTCTGATCCTCCCGGGCACGCAGGTGGCGGCGCAGAACACGTATCTGTATGGCTGGACTGCGGGCCTTGGTCTCGACATGTGCCTGATGGCGAACCTGTTCGTGCGCGCCGAGTGGGAATGGGTACAGTTCGCGCCGGCGCAGGGGGTCAACATTCACACCAATACGGTACGCACGGCGGTCGCGATCAAGTTCTAGCGCCTGACGCGGGAAAGCCTCAGTCCTGCTCCCGTCCGACACAGCCGGATCCGGTGCATCGGAAAAGATCGCCTGAACAAGGCGCCCGACCATCGTCGCGGTCATCATGGTCGGGTCGCTTTGATGATTTCGATCAATTAATTTGCACGCCTCCCGCCACGAATTCCTTGACGACGCGTCGCCCTTTCCGTATTTGCGCCGGCGGGACACCTCTCCCCAACGAGAGGCTTCTATCTGGAAGGGTAGATCATGGCGAACGCGACGCCCGGCGTGCGGCCGGCCAACCCGCACTTCTCGTCCGGCCCCTGCGCCAAGCGCCCGGGCTGGAACCTCCAAGCCCTCAAAAACGCGTTTCTCGGCCGCTCGCACCGTGCGAAAGGCGGCAAGGCCAAGCTCAAGCAGGCGATCGAGCTGACCCGTGAGGTGCTCGAAGTGCCGGCCGACTATCTCATCGGCATCGTGCCGGCCTCCGATACCGGGGCGGTCGAGATGGCGATGTGGTCGATGCTGGGCGCGCGCCCGGTCACGATGATCGCCTGGGAATCCTTCGGCGAGGGCTGGGTGACGGACGTCGCCAAGCAGCTCAAGCTGAAAGACGTCACCACCATCAAGGCCCCGTACGGCCAGCTTCCGGATCTCGCCAAGGTCGATCCGAAGTCGGACGTCGTCTTCACCTGGAACGGCACGACCTCGGGCGTGCGCGTGCCCAATGCCGACTGGATCAGCGCGACCCGCGAGGGCATCACCATCTGCGACGCGACCTCGGCGGCGTTCGCGCAGCCGCTCGATTGGGGCAAGCTCGATGTCGTCACCTTCTCGTGGCAGAAGGCGCTCGGCGGCGAAGCCGCACATGGCATGCTGATTATCTCGCCGCGCGCGGTCGCGCGGCTCGAGAGCTACACCCCGCCCTGGCCGCTGCCGAAGATCTTCCGCATGACCAAGGGCGGCAAGGTCAATCGCGGCATCTTCGAAGGCGAGACCATCAACACGCCCTCGATGCTGTGCGTGGAGGATTATCTCGACACGCTCGCCTGGGCGAAACAGGCCGGCGGGCTCAAGGCTCTGATGGCGCGCGCGGACGCGAACGCCAAGGTGATCCACGACTGGGTCGCCAAGACGCCGTGGATCGCGAACCTCGCCGAAACGGCCGGGACCCGCTCGAACACGTCGGTGTGCCTCAAGATCGTCGACCCGGCGATCACGTCGCTCTCGGTCGATGCGCAATGGGCGTTCGTGAAGGATCTGGTCGCGCTGATCGAAAAGGAAGGCGCAGCCTATGACATCGCGACCCATCGCGATGCGCCTCCGGGCCTGCGCATCTGGTGCGGCTCGACGGTCGAGGCAGGAGATCTCGCGGCGCTCACGCCGTGGATCGACTGGGCTTTCGCGAAGGCCAAGGACGCGTTGCCGAAGGCGGCATGAGATTCTCAACCCTCCCCCGAATGGGGAGGGGCGTCGGGTGGATGGTTTGTCATCCATCACCGCAACGAAAAATGCGCAGTTCAAGTTCAACCCATTCCGGCCCTCTGGGCCGACCCTTTCGTTCCGCGAGAGGGTGAAGGAAGCACCAACATGACCCCGCGCGTTCTCATCTCCGATGCGCTCTCTCCCGCCGCCGTGCAGATCTTCAAGGATCGCGGCGTTGCGGTCGAATTTCAGCCCAAGCTCGGCGCCGACAAGGACAAGCTCGCCGAGCTGGTCGGCAATTTCGATGGCCTGGCGATTCGCTCGGCCACGAAAGTGACGCCGAAGATCCTCGAGAAGGCGAGCCACCTGAAGGTGATCGGCCGCGCCGGCATCGGCGTCGACAATGTCGATATTCCGGCCGCGACCGCGAAAGGCATCATCGTGATGAATACGCCCTTCGGCAATTCGATCACGACCGCCGAGCACGCCGTCACCTTGATGCTGGCGCTCGCGCGCCAGATCCCGCAGGCCGACGCCTCGACCCAGGCCGGCAAGTGGGAGAAGAACCGCTTCATGGGCGTCGAGATCACCGGCAAGACGCTCGGCGTGATCGGCGCCGGCAATATCGGCTCGATCGTGATCGATCGCGCGCTCGGCCTGCGCATGCGCGTGATCGCCTATGATCCGTTCCTCTCGCCCGAGCGCGCCGCCGATCTCGGCGTGCACAAGGTCGAGCTCGACGAGCTGTTCAAGCGCGCCGATTTCATCACGCTGCACACGCCGCTCACCGAGAAGACGAAGAATATCATCGATGCGTCGGCCTTCGAGAAAATGAAGAAGGGCGTGCGCATCGTGAACTGCGCGCGCGGCGGTCTGGTCGACGAGGCGGCGTTGCGCAAGGCGCTCGATGCCGGCCAGGTCGCGGGCGCGGCGTTCGACGTGTTCAGCGAGGAGCCCGCGAAGGAAAATCCGTTGTTCGGTCATCCGAACGTCGTGTGCACGCCGCATCTCGGCGCCGCCACCACCGAGGCACAGGAGAATGTCGCGCTCCAGATCGCCGAGCAGATGTCGGACTATCTGTTGCAGGGCGCGATCTCGAATGCGGTGAACTTCCCCTCGATCACCGCCGAGGAAGCCCCGAAGCTCAGGCCGTTCGTGTCGCTCGCCGAAAAGCTCGGCTCGTTCGCCGGCCAACTCACCGAGACCGGCCTGAAGAAGGTGCAGATCTCCTACGAGGGTCACGTCGCGCAGATGAAGGTGAAGGCGCTCACCTCGGCGGCGGTCGCCGGCCTGCTGCGTCCGATGCTGCAGGACGTCAACGTCGTCTCAGCGCCGATCGTCGCCAAGGAACGCGGCATCGTGGTCGAGGAGCTCACCCGCGAGGGGCACTGCGACTATGAGAGCCTGATCACCGTGACGGTCGAGACCGAGCGCCGCGCGCGAAGCGTATCCGGCACGGTGTTCGCCGACGGCCGCCCGCGCATCGTCAACATCAAGGGCATCCGCATGGACGCGGAGTTCGGCCCCTCGATGATCTATATCACCAATCTGGACAAGCCGGGCTTCATCGGCCGGTTTTCCTCGACGCTCGGCGAGGCCGGGATCAACATCGCGACCTTCCACGTGGGGCGCGACGCCCCCGGCGGCAATGCGGTCGCGCTGATCGAGATCGACGGCGAATTGCCGGCCGACGTGCTTGAGAAGGTGCGCGCGCTGCCACAGGTGCAATCGGCGCGGCCGCTTAAGTTCTGAGGCCGCGAGCCGCGATCTCGCCGTGAAGGCGCCGCCGGTCAGCCCAACCGAAACCTGAATTCTGCGAGTTCCTGTGCGCGGGTGGAAAGCTGCACAGGAACTCGCCATGAAGTCCCTCTCCGCACATCTGCCTGCCGCCTGCATATTGTTGTTCATCGGCGTTGCGCCGCTTGGCGCCGCCGAGCTCGACGTGCGCTCCACCATCGATGCCGTCACGGTTTATCCCGACGGCGCGACCGTCACGCGGTTGATCACCGTCGACCTACCGGCCGGCGACACCACGCTGATCGCGCGTGATTTCCCACCCGGCCTCGATCCGTCCTCGCTGCGCGTCGAAGGCGAGGGCGCGGGCGCCGTCACGATCGGCGCGATCGATGCGCGTCCGCCGCGGGCGGAGCGCCCGGCGATAGCGCCCGAGCTCGAGAAGCGCATCGAGGCACTGCGCGATGAGCGCAAGATGCTCGATGACAAGATCGCCGCCGAGACCGCGCGCAAAGCCTTCGCGCAGCGCTTCGCCGCGCAGGTGCCATTCGGGTTAGGCGAGAAGGGCGAGGCGCGGCCGCTCTCCGAATGGCGCGCCGCCTTTGCGGCAGTCGCCGAGGAGACCGCGTCCGCCGACAGCGCGATCCGCGCGGTGCAGCTGAAGCAGCGCGAGGTCGATCGCGAGCTCGCGCGCCTCGACGCCGAGCTGAAGATCAATCCGCCGCGCAAGATGGAAGTGCGCATCGATCTGGCGGCGAATGCGCGCGCGCAGTCGGTCTTCCGCGTGAGCTACACGGTGCGCGGCGCGCGCTGGACGCCGCTCTACGATGCGCGCCTCGATTCCGGCACGCGCGAGCGCAAGCCCATGCTCGAGCTCGTGCGCCGCGCCGAGATCGTGCAGCAGACTGGCGAGGACTGGAGCGATGTCGCCCTGTCGGTCTCGACTGTGCGCACGGCCAAGGGCGGCAGCGCGCCCGAGCTTGCTTCGCTGGTCGTGCGCTATCCCGCTCCACCGGCACAGCCGCGTGCCTCGGGATACACCGGCCGCATGATGGACCAGGCCGCCGCGCCGGCACCGGCCTCCGAAGCTGCCAAGCCGCTCGAAGAGGCGAGGGACGACAAGGTCGCCGCGATGGAACGCGAGGCTACGGTTGAAACCGGAGGCTACCAGGTCGTCTTCCGCATTCCGGGCCGCATCTCGGTTGCTACCAATGAGGGCGCAAAGGCCTTCCGCATTGCGGGCACAAACATCGCACCTGATCTGGTGTCGCGCGCGGCGCCTGCGATTGACGAAACCGCTTTCCTGGAAGCGTCATTCCGGCAGGCCGACGAGGCGCCCCTGCTGCCCGGCCGCGTCGCGCTCTACCGCGACGGCACTTATGTGGGGCGCGGCCAGATGACGCTGACGCCGAAGGACGAGACGGTGCGGCTCGGCTTCGGCGCGGACGACAAGGTGAAGGTCGCCCGCGTGGCGGTACGCAAGATCGAGGGCTCGGCTGGCATCATTTCGTCCTCCAAGATCGATGAGCGCGAGTACAAGATCACCGTGCGCAGCGGCCACGCCCGGCCGATCAGGGTCGTTGTCGAAGACCGTGTTCCGATCAGCGAAGTCGATGACATCAAGGTCGAATTGCTGCCGGTGACGACCGCGCCGACCGAGCGCGACGTGCGCGATCGGCGTGGCCTCTTCGCCTGGAGCTTCGAGGCGGCGCCGGGCGAGGTGCGGGAGATCAAGCTCGGCTGGCGCGTGCGCTGGCCGGCCGACAAGACCGTCATTTACTAGGTCCGGTAACAGGTCCAAGCCGGATCCGGCTCCCGCCGGCGGTCCACAATCGTAAACTCAACTAGAACAATGGCTTGCCTCCCCCGATAGCATCCGTTATCGGGGGGGGTAGGCGTGCGTTTCCGTCCGGGGCCGCAACGCGTCGACGCGGGGCGAGCGGGGTACCCAGGGGTCCTCATGGCGAATGTTGTCGTGGTCGGGTCCCAGTGGGGCGACGAAGGCAAGGGTAAGATCGTCGATTGGCTCTCGGAGCAGGCCGACGTCGTCGTGCGCTTTCAGGGTGGGCACAATGCCGGCCACACCCTGGTTATCGATGGCGTGACGTTCAAGCTGTCGCTCCTGCCCTCGGGCGTGGTGCGGCCGAACAAGCTCTCCGTCATCGGCAACGGCGTGGTGCTCGATCCGCGTGCGCTGATCGAGGAAATCGGCCGATTGACCGCACAGGGGGTCGCGGTTACGCCCGACAATCTGCGCATCGCCGAGAACACCGCGCTCATCCTCTCGCTGCATCAGGAACTCGACGCGCTGCGTGAATCCTCCAATTCCGGCACGCGCATCGGCACGACCAAGCGCGGCATCGGCCCGGCCTATGAGGACAAGGTCGGCCGGCGCGCCATTCGGTTGATGGATTTGGCCGACCTGAAATCGCTGCCCGAGAAGATCGAGGGTCTGCTGGCGCACCACAACGCGCTGCGCCGGGGCAACGGCCTCGAGGAGATCAGCGCGAAGAAGATTTATGACGAGCTCGCCGCGGTCGCCCCGAAAGTGCTTCCGTTCATGGACACGGTCTGGTCGCTGCTCGACACAAAGCGGCGCGAAGGCAAGCGCATCCTGTTCGAAGGCGCCCAAGGCACGTTGCTCGATGTCGATCATGGCACTTACCCGTATGTGACATCGTCGAATACGGTCGCCGGACAGGCGGCGAGCGGGTCGGGGCTCGGGCCGGGCGCGGTCGGCTATGTGCTCGGCATCTGCAAGGCCTATACGACGCGCGTCGGCGAGGGGCCGTTTCCGACCGAGCAGCTCAACGACATCGGCCGCCTGCTCGGCGAACGCGGCCGAGAGTTCGGTGTTGTGACCGGCCGCCCGCGGCGTTGCGGCTGGTTCGATGCGGTGCTGGTGCGCCAGACCGCGCGCACCAGCGGAATCAATGGGCTGGCGCTGACCAAGCTCGACATTCTGGACGGCTTTGACGAGATCAAAGTGTGCGTCGGCTATCGGCTCGATGGCCGTGAAATTGACTATCTGCCGGCCGGCGCCGGCGCGCAGGCGCGGCTCGAGCCGATCTACGAGACAGTTGAGGGGTGGAAAAGTGCCACCGCCAAGGCTCGCTCATGGGCGGAATTGCCTGCACAGGCGATAAAGTATGTGCGGCGAATCGAGGAATTGGTCGATTGTCCGGTCGCGTTGCTGTCGACCAGCCCGGAGCGCGAGGACACCATTCTGGTGCAGAACCCTTTCGAAACGTAAGCTGAAGACCGAAAGTTGAACCCTTCGCGCCGAACACGTTGAGCCGAAACCTCTGGGGGGCGAAAAAGCGTAGCTGACGGATGGCCGATTACTACCCGCTCGTCGCCAAGGCGATCGCCGGACTCGAGAAGAACACCGGCGAGGCGCGTCGTGCGCTCTATGAGCGCGCGCGCACGGCTCTGGTTGCCCAGCTGCGCGGGATGAACGACCCGCCACTGACCGAGGCGGAGATTACGCGCGAGCGCCTCGCCCTCGAGGAGGCGATCCGCAAGGTAGAGGCCGAAGCGGCGCGGCGCGGGCGCGATGCGCCGAAGCCCGAGCCGCCGAAAGGTCCGACCGACACCCGCGATCTCGACGCCATCATGCCGCGGTCGCCGCCCCCTGCGCCGCCCGCGCCGGAGCGGCCTGCGCCGCCGCCGCGCCAAGCGCGGCCGTCAGGCGAACGTCGCTCCGTGACCGACGAGGGCCTGCGCGGGTTTCGCGATGTAATCGCCGAAGCCGAGGGGTTGGGTGACGCGACCGCGCAGGGCGCGCGGGCCGCGCGCGACGTGTTCGCGCAAACCCCGCCGAGCGCCAACGAGGCATTCGACCGGCTCGAGCCGCGTGTCGAGCCGGAAGGTTTTCGCACGCCGGTGCGACCTGCGCCCCGCCCGATCGATCAACGGCGGCTCGACCCACGCGCCACGGAGCCGCGCCCAGAGCCGCGTGGACCCGAGCCGCGCGCGCCGGAGCCGCGCTTCGATGAGCCGCCATGGCCTCCGCCTCCGCCCCCGCCGGTCGATCGCGGGATGGAGCGCGGTGCGCCGCCGCCCCGGCAGGGCCCGCTGCGCGCGCCTTCGGCCGACGATATTGACGAGCTGCCGAAGCGCTCGCGCGTCGGACTGATCGCCGCGCTGATGACGGTGGTGATCATCCTGGCGCTCGGCGCGATCGCGTATTGGCAGAGCGCGCGGATCTCGGCGCTCGTCAATGTCGTGCGCGGATCGGCGAAGCAGACGCCGGTCGATCCGTCGCAGCAGAAGACGAAGATTCCGGATCGCGTCGGTCAACCGTCGGACCAGACGCAGAACAACGCGCAGCAGCAGACCGGAGCCCCGGCCGCGCAGGTCGCGCAGCGCGTCGTGCTCTACGAAGAAGATCCCGCCGATCCGCAAGGCAAGCGCTATGTCGGCTCGGCGATCTGGCGTACCGAGACGGTCACGCCGGGCCCGGGCGCCGCGCCTGATCTTGCGGTGCGTGCCGACCTTGAGATCCCCGAGCGCCGGATCACGATGACGTTCTCGCTCCGCCGCAACACGGACCAGGCGCTGCCGGCGAGCCACACGATTGAAGTGACGTTCAATCTGCCGGCGGACTTTCCGTTCGGCGGCATCCAGAACGTGCCCGGCATCCTGATGAAGCAGGCGGAGCAGACGCGCGGCGCGCCGCTCGCCGGCCTCGCCGTGAAGGTGACGTCGGGCTTCTTCCTGGTCGGACTGTCGGCGGTCGAGGCCGACATGCAGCGTAATCTGCAGCTGCTCAAAGAGCGCCCGTGGTTCGATATTCCAATCGTCTACAACAACGGCCGCCGCGCCATCCTTGCGCTGGAAAAAGGCAATCCCGGCGAAAGAGCCTTCGAGGAAGCCTTCCGCGCCTGGGGGCAGTAGCACTGTCGTCCCAGCCGAGCGCAGCGAGAGCCGGGGACCCATTTCTCCCGGTACTCCATCCGACCGGTCGCGTCGTGATACATGGATCCCGGATCGCGCCTCTGGCGCGTCCGGGATGACATTTGGAGGACGCGCGCCGTGCCCAAATCTCAGATTCGTGTCGCGACGTTCGACGGTCCCGGCACGCCGCCAGTGATCCGCAGCGTGCCGTGGCCCGACGTTCCCAAGAAGGCGGCGCTGATCAAGATCGGCGCGTGCGGCGTCTGCGGCACCGATCAGCACATTCTCAAGGGCCACTGGCCGAAGCCACTGCCATGGCCGTTCACGCTCGGCCATGAGCTCGGCGGCGTGATCGTCGAGGCGGGCGCGGACTTCACCGCAGACTTCATGGACAAGCCGCTGACGCTCGGCTCGAAGGTGATGATCCCGCCGCTGATGCCGTGCGGCTCCTGCTACTACTGCGTCCACTATCCGCAGAACGCCAACAAGTGCCTGACGCCGGTGTACTACGGGCGCTATCTTGGCTTCGACAAGCCGCCGCATCTGTGGGGCGGGTGGGCCGAATATGTCTATGTCGATCTCGACATGCTGCCGGGCACCAAGATCTACAAGCTCCCGGACGACATGAGCCTGCGGCTCGGCTCATTGTCCGAGCCGCTCACCTCCTGCATCCGCGCGTTCAATCGCGCCATCGAGGCCGGGCGCTTCAAGTGGGGTAACTCGGTCGTGATCCAGGGTTCGGGCCCGATCGGCATTCTGGCGGTGGCGGCCGCACAGGAGATGGGAGCCGGCCGTGTGATCTGCGTCGGTGCACCGGAAGAGCCGCGGCTAAAGCTCGCGCGAAAATTCGGCGCCGAGGCAACGGTCGACATCGAGCGCGAGAAGACGCCGCAGGGGCGCATCGACGCGGTGCGCGATATCGTCGGCGGCTTCGGCGCGGATCTCGTGATGGATTGCTCCGGTCATCCGAGCGCCGGCCCGGAGGGCATCGAGATGCTGCGCGACGGCGGCACATACGTCGAGATGGGCCAGTTCACCGATGCGGGATCGATCGCGACATCGTGGCACCGCATCTGCGCCAAGGACCTCAATGTGCTCGGTTCGTGGGCCTTCACGGCGAACGACCTGCCGCTCGGCGTCGATATGCTGTACCGCACGTGCGACAAATACCCCTGGCTCGAGATGCAGACGCTCTATCCGTTCAGCGAGCAGGGCGTCGCCGCGGCGGTCGCGGATGCGATGGCGATGAAGACCGTCAAATCGACCATCATACCTTGGCCGGAGCTGGTCTGAAGCTCCGGGAACCCTTTACGCTTCAAGCCGTTAAGCACGACTGCGGGAGGCGCAAGCGGGGCTTGCCGGCGGGTGGCCAGCCGGCGTGGAACCGTGTAAGGACAGACACTTAAGACGACACGCCGGAGGGGCGAGTGCTCGACAGAGCTGGTTATGCGAGCGGCCTTGGCAGGGCCGGGACCGCACAGGGTCTGCTGCGGCGATTCATCCGCGCCTTCATTCACTTCTGGTCCTATCACCTGTTTCTCAAGCGGCGCGGCACGGCCGTCACGCGCGTCGCCGGATTCCAGCTCACCGTCCCGCCGACGGTGTTTCATCCGAAAGTCTTTCTCACCAGCAAGTACTTCGCAAAATTCATCGGCAGTCTCGACCTCAAAGGCAAAAGCGTCGCCGAGGTCGGCTGCGGCAGCGGCATTCTCTCGCTCGCCGCGGCGCGCGCGGGCGCGGCAAGTGTCATTGCGATCGACATCAATCCGAATGCCGCATGCGCCGCAACGCGCAATGCGCACGACAATGGGCTGGGTGATCGCGTGCGCGGCGTCTGCTCGAATCTGATGTCGGGGATTAAAGCCGTGCCGACCTTCGACGTCATCATCACAAGCCCGCCGTCGTTTCCCGGTGAGCCGCGCGATCTGGCGGACCGCGCCTGGCATGCGGGCCCTGCGTACCGAGACATCGCGGCGCTGTTCGATCAGGCGCGCGAGCGGCTCGCGCCCGGCGGCGCGGTCTATCTGCTGCTATCCTCCGATTCCGACCTCGACCGGTTCGGCGAGTTGATCCATCGCGCGCATTTCTCCGCCCACCTGGTCGGCAAGCAGTCGATCTTCATCGAAGATTTCATTCTGTACGAGCTGCGCACATTCTCCTGAAGCATATCTGATCGGATCGAATCAGATCATGCGCCGGCCTTTCGTTTGTGCATGATCGTTTCCGGGATCATGCACGAAGGCTCATCATGACGGCACGCCGTCATGCTTTGGTGATCGGCGGCTCGCTCGGCGGATTGTTCGCCGCGCATTTTCTGCGCGCGGCCGGCTGGGACGTCGATGTCTACGAGCGCAGCGCCGAGGATCTGGCAGGACGCGGCGCCGGGCTCGGCACGCATGACGCGCTGCGACGCATGTTGCGGCGGATCGGGATCGAAGCCGAGTCGACGCTCGGCGTGAGCACGCGTCACTACATCCTGCTCGATGCACGCGGCGCGGTTCGTTGCCAGCTCGCCTATCCGCGCGTCATGACCGCCTGGGCGCGGCTCTATCGTCCGCTCAAGGATGCGCTGCCGCTACGGCACTATCACCCGGCCAAGTCGCTCGTCGCGTTCGAGCAGGATGCGCGCGGCATCACGGCGCTGTTCGCCGACGGCTCGCGCGCGCGCGGCGATGTTCTGGTCGCGGCCGATGGTCCGCGCTCGACGGTGCGGCCATTGGTGCTTCCAGACCTGAAGCCGCGCTATGCCGGCTATGTGGCGTGGCGCGGGCTCACCGCCGAGGCGGAGGTCGCCGCGAATGATCGCGAGCTCTTGTTTGCCAGCAATGCATTCTGCATTCCGGGCGGCGAGCTCGCGGTTTCCTATCCGGTGCCGGCGCGCGACGGCGACCTGCGCGTCGGCAAGCGCGACTACAACATCGTCTGGTATCGGCCGACCGATGCGGCCGGCCTGATCGATCTCAACACCGACACGGCGGGACGACGTCATGAGCAGATCCCGCCGCCGCTCATCCGCACCGACGTGATCGCGGCGGTGAAGGCCGATGCCCGCGCCCTGCTCGCCCCATCGGTCGCCGACATCTTCGTGCGCGCAGAGCGGCCGATTTTTCAGCCGATTCACGATTTCGCCTCGCCGCGTCTGGTGTTCGGACGGATCGCGCTGCTCGGCGATGCGGCTTTCGTGGCGCGGCCGCATGTCGGCGCGGGTGTCACCAAGGCGGCGCTCGATTCAGCTTGCCTCGCGGACGCGCTCGCCGCCAATGACAGCATCGATGCGGCGCTCGCCGTCTATGATCGCGAGCGAACGCACGCCGGCGACTGGGCGGTGTCGCGCGCGCGCGACTTCGGCGCCTGCATCAACGCCGACGTCTCACGCCGCGCACTGCCGGCGGATGAGGAGGACGCGCGCAGCGAGCAGGTGTTTCGCGAATACGCGACGCTGCATCACGAGGTGGGCAGGTGGACGGGGGATCGCTGAAGCTTCTCGACACACTAGATCTTGTCGATCTTCGCGTGCTCGATGACACGCTTCCACTTCGCGATCTCCGTCTTGATGTAAGTGTCGAACTCGGCCGACGTGATGCCGGACGGCTCGAACCCGAGCGCGATGATCTTCTCCTTCACATCCGGCGCCGCGACGATCGCGGCGATCTCGCGCTGCAACAGCCCGACGATCTCTTTCGGCGTCCCGGCGGGCGCGAGCACGCCCTGCATCGTTTCGGCTTCTTGCCCCTTGGCGCCGAGCTCATCCATGGTCGGCACGTCAGGCAAGACGGCCGCGCGCCTTACGGCCGTGATCGCAAGCGCGCGCAGCTTGCCTTCCTTGACCAGCGCCGTCGCGGGCGGAACCGCCTGAAACGAGAGCGGCGTATGGCCGGCGACGACGGCCTGAATGGCCGGGTTGCCGCCATTGAACGGCACGACCAGCAGGTCGTTCAGCCCGAAGGCCTGCTTGAACAGCTCGATCGAGAGATGCGGCGTCGTTCCGACGCCAGGCGACGCGATGCTGAATTTCGTCGGGTTCGCTTTGATGAGGTCGACAAGCTCCGTCACGCTCTTGGCCGGAACGGATGGATTGACGATCAGCGCGTTGGGCGCGCCGGCCGCCTTGGTGATCGGCACGAAGTCCTTTTCCGGGTCGTACGGGATCTTGTGATAGAGGCTCGGATTGACGACGTAGCTCGATGACACGAACAGGATCGTGTAGCCGTCGCCGGCCGCGCGCGCCGCGGCCCCCATGCCGATATTGCCGCCGGCGCCGCCCTGATTTTCGACGATGAATTGCTGGCCGAGCTTCTCGGACAGTTTCTGCCCGACCAGCCGCGCCACCACGTCCGTCGGCCCGCCGGCCGGAAACGGCACGATGATCCGCACAATGCGGTTCGGATAATTCTGCGCGAGCGCGGAGGTCGCGAACAGGGCGACCCACAGGGTCGCGATCCGAACCAAGATCCCCATCGGACAGCCCTCCCCAAGGCGCAGCGCCACACGGCGCACAAACTCGTTAATTGCGGCTCCGGTCTTGGCGCCGGAATTGTTTGAAAAGTCTGCGATTATGGCCGAAAGAAATCAATATTCCGATCCAATCGCGCGCGCTTCTCGCCGCGAAAACGCCCGAGCCCGTTGATCAGGTTGCGGCGCGGCACGGTGCAGGCGGCGTACGAGTATGGCCTGCATTGCGGGGGGTCGAGGAGAGTTCATGCGTCGCTTCCTCTTTGCGCTCGTTGTCGTGGCGCTGCCGGCCGCCCATGCGGCCGGCGCGCCTGCCCGCGTGCCTGACCAGCCCACGAAGGAGAGCATTCTTGGCTGGATGAATACCTATCGGCTTCACCCTGATCCGGACCGCTTGCCGACGGCCGTGCGCGCCATGAGCCGGCTCGGGCTGATCACCGATCCGGAAGGCTCCGGCGTCTATGTCGGGTTTATCGCGGGCGTGATCGCCGCCAATCCCGACAAGGCCGATGCGCTGATCGCGAAGATGTTCCCGCTGCCGGCCGAGCACCATTGGGCGATCGTGCGCGCGATTGCGTTTTCCAATCGACCCGACTGGCGCATTCTGATGCAGCGCGTCGCCGCGCGCATGCCCGAACGCCATGTGATGATGGATCGCTATCTCGCCGGCAAGCTGCCGCGTCCCGAGGACGCGCCGATCGAGAAGGATGAGACCTGGGGCGAGAAGATGCGGGCGCAGCTCTCGCTCGCGAAGTACTTCTCCAAGCCGCCAAAGGACACGGCCTTCGCGCTGACGCCGGACCTGCTCGACACCCTGTGGGGCTATTATTTCGCGACCGGAAATGAGCGTCCGCTGGCGCGCATCATCCTGATGCTGCGCTGGTCGAAAGAGCGCGACGCGATCGAGAAGCTGACGCTCGGCAGCATGGCGAAGTATACGCTCGCCATCAACGCGTCGCGCAGCAGCGATCTGCTCGCGAAGCTGAAACGGGCCGCCACGCAGGAGCAGCCCGAAGGCGTGAAGCCGGTGCTCGCCGAGGTGATCGACGCCGCCGAGGCGGTCGATACCGGCAAGCTGCGCAGCGAGGCGCTCGCCGCGATCGAGGATTTGAAGCGTCGCGGGCCGGGCTCCCGACGCGACGTGTCGCTCTGGGGGCAGGTGGGCGAGGGGGCCCTGGCGATCGGTTGCATCGCGGCAGCGGTCGCCGGGCAAGTGGAACTGGGTATCCCCTGCGTGGTCGGTGGGGCCGCAACCTCGGCGGCGCTACGGCTCTGGGATGGCCAAAAGTGACGGGTGCGTAGTGGACCGGAAGGCGACCGCCACCAGATCGCCGCAATGATGTCCGATGCCGGTAACGTCTTATTCACCCTGATCCCGCACTGTTATCCGAGGGGGAGCGTGGGATTTACGATGAAATTGACACGTATTTGTCTTGTCTCGCTCGGTTGCGTGGCGGGCGCCTTCTCGTTTGGGGTCATCGCCAATGCGGCCATCGATCTGATCGCGCCGTCGGGCGATAGCCCCGCGGCCGTGTCCGATCTCCCGGCGTCGGCGCCGGTCCAGGCCGCCGACGAGCCGGCCGCCGCACCCACCTTTGCGCTCGCCTCCGCCACCTCGACGCCGGTCGATCTCGGCCCGGTCAAGATCAAGACTGTCCCGATCCTGGTGCGTGACGGCACCTTCGCGGTGACCGCCGCAGCCGAGCCGGTTGCGACCGTCCAGGCGGAGGACGCCCAAGGGATCACCCAAGTGATCGCCCAAGTCCCGCTGCCGCGGCCGCGCCCGGCTTCCGCGCCGGCCTTCGACAGCGCCTCGATCGCGCACCAGCCCGGGTCGATGGCGATCGCGGCCGCAACCCGCAAGATCAATGCAGAAGACGGCGACATGCTCAGCGCCGCCGGGATCGATCGCATGAAGAGCGCGCTTGCGCTCACAGCCGAACAGGAAGAGTACTGGCCGGCGATCGCGACCGAGTTGCGTACCCTCGGCAAGATGCTCAAGGGCAAGGGCCAGAACACCCAGAATGCTCAGGTCGACAACGACACGATGCAGCGCCTCTATTGGGCCGCCGCGCCGCTGATCAGCCGCCTCTCTTACGATCAGAAGATGAAGGTGAAGCAGATGGCGCGCCTGATGGGTCTCAACCAGGTCGCCGAAGCGCTGTAAGGTTCTTCGCAAACCGACAGCGAGAGGGCGGCTGCGATGCAGCTGCCCTTTCCGTTTTGGACCCGGTCTTGGCCAACGGCCGCCGCGCAACCATCGGTCCTCGCGCAATTTCGACCGCGTCCTTGCTCGCTCTGCGGCGCGCCGGATATTCGCGCGCCGATACCACGCGCGCAGCACGTCTGGCGCGCCAGCGGCACCGCTGTGTAGAGTGTCGCGATGACACCGACCCGCCGCTCAGTTCTCGCCGGGCTTGGCGCGCTCGCGGCCGGCCTGCCGCGCAGCGCCGCCGCGCAAGCCTATCCGAACCGCCCGATCTCGCTGGTGGTGCCGTGGGCGCCCGGCGGCTCGACCGACATCCTGGCGCGGCTCGTCGCGCAGCATCTGCATCAATCGATGGGCCAACCGGTCGTGATCGAGAACCGCACCGGCGCATCCGGCAATATCGGCACCGCCGCGGTCGCGCGGGCGGTCCCCGACGGCTACACGCTCCTGTTCAACACGATGAGCGTGCACACCATGAACCATGCGCTGTTCGCCACGATGCCGTTCGATGGCGTGAACGATTTTTCTCCGATCACGCTGCTCGCCTATGTGACCAACACCATGGTGGTGCATCCTTCGGTGCCGGCGAACACGGTTGGAGAGTTCATCGCTTACGCCAAGGCCAATCCGGGCAAGATCGCGTATGCGTCGTCCGGTGCGGGCTCGACCAATCATCTGTGCGCCGCGCTGCTCGAGAAGATGACCGACATCGAGATGCTGCACGTGCCCTATCGCGGCGGCGCACCGGCGGTCGCCGACACGGTCGCGGGGCAGACGCAGCTGTTCTTCACCGCGGGAACGCAGAGCCTGCCGCACGTCAAGGCCGGCAAGCTCAAGCTGCTCGCCGTCACCGAAGAGAAACGCTCCGCGTTGCTGCCTGACGTGCCGACCGTTGCCGAAACCGTGCCGGGCTATGAGATGACGGTGTGGTACGGCGCCTTTGGTCCTGCCGGCCTGCCGGCGGATATCGTCGCCAAGCTCAACGCCGAGATCAGCCGCGCGCTTTTTGTCCCCGAAGCGAAGCAGCGCATGGCCGACATCGCGGTCGAGGTCGCGTCATCGACGCCAGCCGAACTCGCCGCGCGCATGCGCGCGGATGCCGTCAAGTGGGGCGGCATCATCAAGAGTTTGAGCATCGCGCCCCTCTGAATACGACCGGTCGCACGATTTCGTTGTTCATGCGCGACACGGTCGACTCGGCGATGCATCGCCACCGATGAGGGCGACACGCCGCGCCGATGCGCGCAGTCGGTCGCCGTCGGGCCATCTTTGACCGGACCCATGCGCGAAGCTGCCGGCAGACGCTCGTCGACCGGACATCCGGCGGCGGTCTATGGTGTAGACTTAGGTGCAGGCGGCATGCTCAAGGCCGCAAGGGGAGGCGACACATGCAGATGGGGCGCCGAACATTTTTGGCCGGCAGCGCGGCGCTGGCGGCGTCAGGAACAATGACTGTGATGGCCCAACACAACGTGCCGAACTCGAGCGGAAGCGAGGCGCCCAAGCTCAAGGCGCCGACGAACGCCTGCGACTGCCACATGCACATCTATGACGGTGAGCGCTTCCCGCCGGCGCGGCCCGGGCCGCAGTCGCGCATGCAGGCCAATGCGAGCGCTGCCGAGTATCGGCTGCTGCAGCAGCGCACCGGCACGACGCGCACCGTGATTGTGACACCCGCCGCCTATGTGATCGACAATCGCGTCACGCTCGACGGCATCGTGCAGCTCGGGCCCGAGAACACGCGCGGCGTCGCCGTGCTGCATCCGACCGTGACCGATGCCGAGTTGAAGACGCTGGCCGATGGCGGCATCAGGGGAATCCGTTTCACGGTGTTCGATCCGGCGAGCGCCGCCGTCTCGGTCGACATGATTGCGCCGCTCGCGACGCGCGTCGCCGATCTCGGCTGGCATGTGCAGATCCACATGCGCGCCGATCAGATCGTCGAGAACGCGGAGCTGTTGCAGTCGCTGCCGACCCCGGTCGTGTTCGATCACATGGGTCGGCTGCCGCAACCCGCGCCGCTCGATCATCCGGCCTTCGCCATCATCTCCCGCATGATCGACAAGGGCCGCACCTGGGTGAAACTCTCCGGTGCCTACATGGATACGCGCGTCGGCCCGCCGACTTACGCCGACAAGCTCCTGGTCGCGCAGGCCTACATCAAGGCCGCGCCCCAGCGCGTGGTCTGGGGCTCGGACTGGCCGCATCCGACCGAGAAGGAAAAGCCGAATGACGCGACACTGTTCGACCTCATTGCCGAATGGGCGCCGGATGCCGCGCAGCGTGAGCGCATCCTCGTGACCAACCCGGAAGCGCTCTACGGCTTCACCAAGGCGGTTTGACAAAACATGGCAGAGAAGACCACGGCGCTGCGCGGCGCCGACATCGTCGTACGTGCGCTCGCACGGCTCGGCTGTGAGCGCATCTTCACGCTCTCGGGCAATCACATCATGTCGCTGTTCGATGCGGCGCTCGAGACCAAGCTCGATCTCGTGCATGTGCGCCATGAGGCGGCGGCCGTGCACATGGCCGACGCCTGGGGGCGTCTTACCGGCAAGCCCGGCGTTGCGATGGTCACCGGCGGCCCCGGCCATGCCAACGCGGTCGGCGCGCTCTACACCGCGCTCGGCGCGGAATCGCCGATGCTACTCCTCTCCGGTCACGCCGCGACCTGGGAGCTCGGGCGCGGCGGCTTCCAGGAGATTCGCCAGGCCGACATGGCGGCGCCGGTGAGTAAAGCCTCGTTCACCGCGACCTCCGCGGCGACGCTCGGACGCGACATCGGCGACGCCATGCGCATCGCGACGTCCGGCCGGCCTGGCCCGGTGCACCTCAGCCTGCCGTCGGACCTGCTCGAGGAGCGGGTCGAGAGCAACGCGATCGTCTGGCCGGACGGCGGCGAGCGAGCCTCGCCCGCGCTGGCGCCGGCGATCGCGGACGCGACGCTTGCGGCGATCGCCGCCGCGGCGCGGCCGATCATTCTCGCGCCGCCGCAGCTCTCCAGCCCGAGCGGTCGCGCGCTGCTGGCAAAGCTCGAAGCCGCCACGCAGACGCCGGCCGTGATTATCGAAAGCCCGCGCGGCATGGCGGACGCAACGCTTGGCGCCTTTTCGGACCTCGTCGGCCGCGCCGACCTCATCGTGCTGCTCGGAAAAGCACTCGACTTCACGACGCGCTGGCTTGGCGGCAAGGGATTCGATCCGAACCTGCGTGTGATCGCGATCGATCCCGAGGCCGCTCTGGTCGAGCGCGCCGGCAAGGAGATGGACGGCCGGCTCGCGCTCGGCTGCATCGCCGACGTCCGCCCCGCGGCCGAAACACTGATCACACGCGCCGCCGCGATGCGGCCGCGCGCCGGCGCCTGGCTCGGAGAAGCGCGCGCCGCGCTCGACAGCCGTCCCGCCGCCTGGGCGACGCTCACGGCGCAGGCGCCCGACCGGCTGCATCCGGCGGAAGTGTTCCGCGTGCTGCGTCCCTACGTGGAGCGCGATCCGGACAGCGTGCTGATCTGTGACGGCGGCGAGTTCGCGCAATGGGGCCAGAGCATGCTCCCGGTGCATCGGCGCATGATCAATGGTGTCGGCGGCTCGATCGGCGCCTCGCTGTCATTCGCCGCCGCGGCCCGCCTCGCCGAGCCGAACGCCCCGGTCTTCGTCGTGCTCGGCGACGGCACGATTGGGTTTCACATCTCCGAGTTCGAGACCGCGGTGCGGCGCAAGCTGCCATTCGTCGCCGTTCTCGGCAATGACGCGCTGTGGAACGCCGAGAGCCAGATCCAATTGCGCGACTATGGGGGCGCCCGCATGCATGGCTGCGAGCTCACGCCGGCGCGCTACGACCTCGTCGTCGCGGCGCTCGGCGGCCATGGCGAGTATGTGACGCGCGCCGCCGACCTTGCGGACGCAATCGAGCGCGCGCTGGCCAGCGGCAAACCGTCCTGCATCAACATCATGATCGAGAGCGTCGCGGCGCCGGTGATCCGGCTCGGCTCAGCTCATGAGCCCGGCTCGTAGGGCGGGTGCTTCCACAATATGAAGCCGGTCGTGGGGTCGTAGATCAGATCGCGGTGGCGCGCGAGCTCGATCGCGGCTTGCGTGCGCCGCGATTCGTGCAGCGCGTCGAGAAAGCGCTGGAGGCAGACCCTTGCACCGAAAGCAACCGCCGCGGCGATGATCCCGAGGCGACTGTCATTCGGTATCGGCCGAACGTCTGATTGCAAATCCTGAGTTGCCGCGAGCGCTGTGGGTATGCTCACGCCACGCGCCTGCCTGGCGACGTCGCTGATGCTGACCTGAGGCGTCATGGGCCGCGTCTCCCGATCCCGCGGCACGCGTCGCGCGCCGACGTGTCAGGTCGCGATTTACCGGCGCACAAGCCCTCGCGTCTTGGGCAGGAGCGAGAGCCGTTTTGGACAGGAGCGCACCGGAACTCGCCCGGAGCGCGAAATCATGGGCTCAAACGGTTGTTACACGGTATCGTCCACACTGGATGGGCTCTCGCCCCGGTCGGCAAGGAGGTCGGAAAAGGGCACGCGGAGCCCGCGCGAATGATCAAGAGCGGGGCGACGGCGCGATGCGGCCGCCCCGCTCGATCTCAGTGCCAGATGCCGTCGTTCACGGCCTGCCGGCCCTCATAGATCCCGCTATTGATGAAGTGGTCGAGCGGATTGATCCCCGCCGCCGCCACATCCGGATTGGCCGCCAGATAGCCGAGCGTGTCGAACGACGCGGACGGATCGCGCCCTTCCTGCCAGCCCGACTGCTCGTAGTGCTGCAGCGGATTGAGGCCCGCGGCCGCGACGTCCTGGTAATGCGCGAGATATCCGGCGGTATCGAACCAGGCGTTCGGGTTGCGCCCCTCGTGCCAGCCGGCAGTGTTGTAGTGCGTGAGCGGGTCGATGCCGGCCGCCGCCACATCCGGATTGTGCAACAGATAGTACTCGGCATCGAAGCCGGCAGTCACATGCCCGATCGCCTGATAGATCGGACGGCCTTCCGCCATGCCGGACTGCAGATAGTGCTGCAGCGGATCGATACCGGACGCGGCAACATCCGGATTGTGGGCGAGATAGAGCGTGGTGTCGAAGTTCGCGCCGGGATCGCGGCCTTCCTGCCAGCCGCTCTGGTGATAATGGTCGAGCGGATTGAGGCCGGCGGCGGCGACGTCCTTGTTGATCGCCAGATAGGCCGACGTATCGAAGAGCGCGTTCGGGTCGCGGCCTTCGTGCCAACCCACCGCATTGAAATGGGCGAGCGCATTCCAGCCGTCATGAAACACATCGAGATTGTGCGTCACGTAGTAGACGGTGTCGAACAGCGGGTTGCCGTCGTCCACGTCGATCGCGCCGTCGGTGAACTGCAGATGCTCGACGCCGGTGAGCGTGTCGGTACCGTCTGGACCCACGACCACGATCTTGGTGCCGAAATCCGTGATCGTGTACTTGTCGAGGCTCTGCGAGAACACCGCGATGTCGTTGCCGGCGCCGCCGTTGATCTTGTCGTCGCCGATCCCGCCGATGAGCGTGTCGTTGCCGTTCATCCCGTAAAGCGTGTCATTTCCGTCAAGGCCGTTGATTGTGCTGTCGGTGTTGACATGGCCGGTGAGCGCCTCGGCGGCGGTCGTGCCGGTGATCACGCCGCTGCGCGGATCGAGGATCTGCGCCGAGATGCCCATCGTGTCGTCGATCGGCTCGACGGGCGACTCCTTGCCCCAGGTCACGAGCAGGCGGCCGTCGGCGAGCTCGGTCACCTCGGGATTGAACTGGTCGGCGGCGGTGATCGTGTTGACGAGGATCTCGCCGCCGATCTTGTTGCCGCTGTTGTCGAAGAGTTGTCCGCGAATTGCGCCGAGATCCGTGTCGGCGGTGGTTGCGCTGAAGTCGCGCCACACGACGAAGAACCCGCCGTCCTTGAGCGCCGTAACGGACGAGAAGTCTTGCGCGTTCGCGCTTGTCGTATTGACGGTGAACTCGCCGCCGAGCTTGGCGTGGTTCTGGTTGAAGAGCTGGGCCTTCACCTCGAAATCCGCACCCACGACGGCCGTCCACGTGATGACGAACCCGCCGCTTGAGAGCGCCGCGACATGCGGGTCGTACGGCGCCGAGCCCACGGAGGTGTTGACGACAAAATCGCCGCCGAGGTCGATGCCGGCGGCATTGTAGTGGCGAGCATGGATTTCCATGCTGCCCGCATCCTGCCAGGTGATGACGTAGCTGCCATTCGCCAACGTCGCCATGTCCGGCGCGTATTGATCGCCCGGTGTCGTCGTGTTGACGAGAAACTCGGGACCGACCTTGTTGTTGCTGGCATCGAAGCGCTGATAGCGGATCGCACTCCCGCTGGTGTCGGCGCCGGTCTGGCTCGCATCCTGCCACGCGATGGCATAGCCGCCATTCGATAGCGCGGTCACGGTCGGAAAGGTCTGGTTGGCTGCTGTCGTCGTGTTGACGACGATCTCGCTGCCAATCGGCGTGCCGTCGGCGGCGAAATGATGGGCGCGAATCGCGAAGCCGTTTGAGTCCGGCGCGGTCTGGCTGCTGTCGCTGTACGCGATGACGTAGCTGCCGTCCGACAGCACCGCGATCGCGGGTGCGCCCTGGCCTTGGAGGGTCGTGGTGTTCACCAGCGTCTCGGGGCCGATCTTGTTGCCGAGCGCATCGAAGCGCTGCAGTCTGATGGCGCTAACGGATGTGTCGCCGCCGACCTGGCTATAGTCCGTCCACACGACGACGAAGCTGCCGTCCTGCATGGCGACAGCGGTCGATTGCAGCTGCATGTTGCCGTTGTTGGTGCTGGCGCTGAATTCGTTGAGCCACTTCTCGGGCGCGATCGGCATCCGGTATTCCTTCATTCCGCATTGTGGTGGGGATGCCGGTTCGTCGCATGTAATACGACAAGAGTTCAAAATATCCGCAATAAATTTTGTGCATCGCAACGTTATCCGTGCATTCAATGGCGCCTTACGAGGATAAGTTGTCGTGCAACCAGGGGCGGACCGGTGACTCCGACGGCGCCTTCCGGCGCCGTTGCGGCATCGATCCTCGCCACGTGCGCGGCCAAGCGCGGCGCCACAACCAAAAGCGCAGGGAGCGGCGCGCCACGCGCGCCATTACCCTCTCGTTAACCGCGCCTACAACGAGCCCGCGCGGTATTACTTAACTTACACGCCGTCGCGCTCAAATCCGCGAAACGGCGGCGCTCCCCGTGGCCGCTTGGGCTCGTTTCATGCTGCTGCGCGGAATTCGCTCACGCCTGCTCGCGCTCGTGCTCGCGACGGTCATCCCGTTCACGGCACTGATCGGCGGCGGCCTCTGGACACAATGGCACCGCGATCGCGCCGCCGCGGCTGAGCGCGCGGTCGCCGAAGCGCGCCTGTTGGCGGCGCAGGTCGATGACCACCTCGGCAATCTCGATTCGCTGCTCGCGGGTCTAAGTCGCGCGGTGTCGGCGGATCCGGCCGACACCGCCGCGAACGATGCCACCTTGAGACAGCTCAAGCGCGAGCTGCCACCCGTCATCGGCAGCATCTTCGTGTTCGCGCTCGACGGCACGAACATCGGAATCGCCGAAGGCGTGCGCTTCAACGCCGCCGATCGCTCCTATTTCAAGGCCGTGCTCGCGGGGCAGCGCCTCGGCATCGGCGATGCGGTGCTCGGCCGGTCGATCGGCCAGTGGGTCGTCACGATCGCGCGACCGGTGACGGACGAGAGCGGACGCCTCAAGGCGGTGCTCGCGATCGGGACGCGGCTCGAGCACTTCCAGGATGCGCTGCGCGTGCGCCAGCTTCCCGCCGGAAGCATTCTGCGCATCGTCAGCAAGAATGGCGTGGTCATCGCGCAGAGTGACGACCCGAACTGGATCGGTCGCGACTTGAGCAACTACGCGGTGCCGCCGCCGAAAGGCGAGGGCGTCGACGACGCGGCGGTATGGCCCGACCGGGTGCAGCGCATCACCGGCTCCGCGACCGCGCAGCTCGCGCCCTGGGTCGTGTCGGTCGGATTGCCGAAAGAGATCGCCTATGCGGCGTTGACGTCGCGCCTCGCCTGGGGCGCGCTGTTCAGCGCCATTGCGCTGCTGATCGCACTCATCGTCGCCGCGACGCTCTCGGCGCGCATCGTTCGTCCGCTCGAGCAGCTCGAAGAGGATGCTTCGATCCTCGCCGGCGGCAAGCTCAGCCACCGCACGCGGATCGAGTCGCGCGACGAGATCGGCATGCTCGCCGCGGCCTTCAACAAGATGGCGGTGTCGCTCGAGCGGCGCCAGGAGGAGGCCGACCGCGCCGCCGCCGAGGTGCGCGAGGCCAAGGACACGCTCGCGACCATCATTCAGGCCTCCCCGGTCGCGATCGTGTGCTCCGATCCGCAGCGCCGCATTCTGATCTGGAACCGTTCGGCCGAAAAGATATTCGGCTATTCGGCCGCTGAGACGATCGGGCAGCTCACCAAATTGCTCCCGCCCGACCGGATCGCCGAGTCGCAGGCGCTGTTCGAGCGCGCGATCCGCGGCGAGACCGTACACGATGTTCATGTCAAGCGGCGCCGCAAGGACGGCACGCTGGTCGACGTCCGTGTCGCCGCCGCGCCGATGACCAATCCGGACGGAACCGTGCGTGGCGTCGCCTGGGCCTATGAGGACGTCACCGATCGCAAGAAGGCCGAGGAGCAGCTGGCGCGCCTTGCGCACTACGATCCGCTCACCGGCCTGCCGAACCGGCTGACGTTGCAGAGCCATCTGACGCGCCTGTTGCAGGAGCAGCGGCCGATCTCGCTGGCGCTGTTCGATCTCGACGGATTCAAGGATGTCAACGACACGCTCGGCCATTCGACCGGCGATCAGCTCCTGGTCGAGGTCGGCCGCCGGCTGAGCGAGGTCGCCGCCGATCGCGGGCTCGTCTGCCGGCTCGGCGGCGACGAGTTCGTTGTCGTGCTTTCCGACTGTCGCGATCCGTTCGTCGCGGCCGATCTCGTCGATGCCATGCTGCGGCGGCTTGCCGAACCGTTCGAGGTCAATGACCATATCTTGTATCTCGGCGGCAGCGCCGGCGTCGCGATCGCGCCGAGCGACGGCGCCAGCGGCGATGATCTGATCGCGAATGCCGACCTCGCGCTCTATCAGGCGAAGTCTCACGGCGGACGCGTTTGCCGCTTCTATCTCCCGGTGCTGCGCGCCCAGGCGCAGGCCCGCCGCGGGTTGGATGCCGATCTGCGTCGCGCCTATGCGGCGAACGAGTTCGAGCTGTACTTCCAGCCCCAGGTTCGCCTCCTGGACGGGGTCGTTACCGGCGCCGAGGCGCTGTTGCGCTGGCGCCATCCGACGCGCGGCCTGCTTGCGCCGGGGGTCTTCATCGAGGCGCTCGCCGAAAGCCTGGTGGCGCCCGAGCTCGGGCGTTGGATCATTCGCACGGCCTGTCGCCAGCTTGCGGCGTGGCGCGCCGACGGACTGCGGCTCGGCCGCATCTCGGTCAATCTGTTTCCCTGCCAGTTGCGCGACGAGGCGCTCATTGCCGACGTCGACGAGGCGTTGTGTGAGTCCGGCCTGCCGCCGGATGCGTTGGAGATCGAGATCACCGAGAATATCGCGCTCGACTACGATGAGGCGGCGCCGCTGTTGCAGCGGTTGCGCGAGAAGGGCGTGAAGCTTGCGTTCGATGATTTCGGCACCGGCTTCGCGTCGCTGAGCTGTCTGACGAAATTTCCGCTCTCGCGCATCAAGATCGATCGCGGCTTCGTCGGCAAGGTCACCGACGACGCCGAGGACGCCGCGATCGTCCGCTCGCTGATCTCGATGGCGCACAATCTCGAGCTCGAGGTCATTGCCGAGGGCGTCGAGACCAGCGCGCAGGCGGCGTTCCTGCTCGCGGAGCGCTGCGAGGCAGCGCAAGGCTATCTCTACGGCAAGCCGCTGCCGACGGAAGCCTTCGTGGCCTTTCTGCGCACGCGCGCGCTCGAGACCGAGCAATCGATCGAGCGCTCGTTGCCGCGGCGCGGCCGCGCGCAACGCACGGTGCGCTCGCCGCGCCGCCGCCGAGCGCCGAAGGCATAGAGCAAGATGAGTTGAGATCGAATCAACGGCGCCGGCCATGTTTGCCCTCTCCCCTTGCGGGAGAGGGCGTCGCAGGAAGCTCAACGCACTCGGTTGGGTGAGGGGTTGCTTACCCCTTGTAACTTTCACGGTCGCGACTCGCATAAGCTGCGTGTTGCGGTGGCAGGCGGGCGTCCGATTACCCCTCGGTCATTGAAGACCGTAAGTGAGCTTGGAGCCCCGCCTGTCGTTCCATCGAACCCGAACAGTCGCCTGGGCCGCAAATTGCGAAGCTCGATTAGGCAAGGACGGGTCGCCATGGACGCCATCGTGGTTGGTATCGACGTATCGAAAGATCGCTTGGACGTCGCAGTGCGCCCAAGCGGAGAAGCCTTCGCAGTTGAACGCAATGCAGCCGGACTGGATCGGCTGACCGAGCGGCTGCGGGTGCTGTCACCCCACTTGGTCGCATTGGAGGCCACCGGCGGGTTCGAGACCGTGGCGGCAGCGGCCCTGGCTGCTGCGGCTCTTCCGGTCGTGGTGGTCAATCCGGCCCAGATCCGCGCCTTTGCCAGAGCGGTCGGGCAGCGCGCCAAGACTGATCCGATCGATGCCGGCGTGATCGCCCACTTCGCCGAGGCGACCAGACCAGTGCCGCGCCCGTTACCGGACGAGGCCACGCAGCAATTGGCCGACCTGGTCGCGCGCAGACGGCAGATCGTCGAGATGATGGGAGCCGAACGCCAGCGCGAGAAGCGCACGACCATGCCACGCCTGCGCAAGAGCATCAGGCGCGTGATCGGCATGCTGGAGAAGGAGCTCGCTGGCCTCGACATCGACATTGATGACGCGGTGCGTGGCTCGCCCGTCTGGCACGAGAAGGAGAACTTGCTTGCTTCCGTGCCCGGCATTGGGACCATCACGGCGCGCACGCTCATCGCTGAGCTGCCGGAACTCGGCACGCTGAACCGCAAGCAAGTTGCAGCTCTCGCAGGCCTTGCGCCCTTCACCCGCCAATCCGGCCAGTGGCGCGGCAGGAGCTTCATCGGAGGTGGCCGCAGCACAGTGCGAACCGCCTTGTTTATGGCCGCACTCGTCGCGGTACGGCACAACTCGGTCCTACGCGCCTTCTTCGAGCATCTCCGTGCCCTGGGTAAACCCAAAATGGTCGCCCTCATCGCCGCAGCTCGCAAGCTGCTCACCATTCTCAATGCCATGGTTCGAGACAACAGAAGATGGCAAAGCGCTTGACTCGCAAGACAGTCGCTCACCCAACATTCCGCGTTGAATGTCAGAGTAGCCCTCTCCCACAAGGGGAGAGGGCACTGCGACGAACTCCGCACTCGCGGGTAGGAAGTGCGCGGTTGCGCAAACCAAATTCATCCCGCTTTAGAGAGCCGCCTCCACCGCGGCCGCACGGCGCTCGAGCCAGAATCCCGGCGCGTGATACCAGACACGGTGCGCCTCCTGCTCCTGCGGCGCGCCGCGATGCAGCGCGCAAATCGGCATGTCATATGAGGGTTGCCGATCGCGAAACATGAGGGCGAGCCTCAGCCGTTCGGCGGCTTCCGCGTCATGCCCGTCTGCGCACGGATAGATGCCGACCCAGCCGACCGACGCAGCTTCGAACGTCGCGCCGCGCCGGAGCGCGCGTAGCATGAAGCCCCACCGGTTCACGCCTGTGAGCGGCATCATCAGCCGCCCGCCCTCCGCGAGGCGGTCAAGCCAGAGCGGCGCCGGGTGCGTCGATCCCGCAAAGGCCACGATGGCGTCGACCTCCCCGGCATCGTGAGTGCGGCCGTCGCCGGCGACGACCTCGACCTGACGCCAGGGCGCGAGATTGGCGCGGGCGCGGGCGGCGAGATCGCCATCATGCTCGATCGCGACGACGCGGCCTTGCGGCCCGACGATTTCGGCGAGCACCGCCGCATAGTAGCCCGTCCCGGCGCCGACCTGCAGCACACGCTCGCCCGGCCGCAGATCGAGCTGATCGAAATGCCGCGCCCAGAGGCTCGGCATGCCGTTGTTGAGCTGGCGCGCCGGGTCGATCGTGACGAGGACATCGTGATAGAGCCAATGCGGGGCCGCATCCGGCGTCATGAACGGGAGGTCGGTGCGGACTTCCGGCAGGATGCGCCACGGGCCCGGACCGGCGAGGAGGCGCTCGCGCGGCACCGCCGCGAAGGCCTCGACCACCGAGAGATTTCGCGTGACCGGTGCACGCAGCCGCAAATCCTCGGCAAACCAGCGCCGTAGTACCGTGAGGTCATCCATCGCCTGCCTCCCTGTGCAGCGACAGTGCGGGCGCGGCGGGCAGGCGCGGACGGCTGAAACAAATTTTTCGGCGCGTGTCCGCGTGGCGGCGTCGTCAGCGCATACTCACCGGGCATGCAGCGCATCGAACGCAATCGCGGGACTGCCGTAACGGTCGATCACACGACCGTCGATGTGGCGCGCGCGATTCGCGCGTTGTCGGATGTCGATCTGGTGCGGCTGAAGGTGCTCGCCCGGCTGTGGAGCCGCGGGCTGCCGGACGGGCTCGGCTGGGCCGACGTGCTGAATGAGGCGATCGTGCGTGTGCTCGACGGATCGCGTCCCTGGCCGCCAGGCGTGCCGTTGCTCGCCTTTTTGTCGGGCGTGATGCGCAGCATCTGCGACGACCACTGGCGCAGCGCCCGGCGCGAGGCGCTGCGGCGGCACGGCGACCTCGCCGAGCTCGACGCCTTCGTCGGGGACAATGCGCCCGACCCCGAGCGCATGCTGGCGGCCGCGCAGGCGCTCGCGGAAGTGCACCGGCTGTTCGCCGGCGATCCGACCGCGCTCAAGATCATCGCCGGGCTCGCCGAAGGGCTGACAGCGCGCGAGATCTGCCGGCTGCACGGGATGGAGGAGCGGGAGTACGACACAGCGCGCAAGCGCATCCGGCGCGCATTGTTGCGCGGCGGTCTCACCTGGAGCGTGCGATGACGAAAGAATGGCGTCCGCACATCGAGCTCGCCCGGCTTTTGGCCGCGCTAGGCGAGGAAGTCATCGCCGCGTCGATCGCGGAGGTGCATTGCGCTCAGCCCGACGCGGGATATTCGATTGCCGCCACGGCGCAGGAGGTGCGCGAGCTGATCGCGGCGGCGAGCGGCGAAGCTGACGAGCCCAATGCGGAGCTCGTGAGGTCGGAGGGCCAGCGTCGGGCGTTTCTCGCGCTGTGAGCCGGCGGGCGTGCGCTATCCGGTCAGTCGCGCGCGGCTATCGCGCGGCGAGCTTGCTGTCGGTGTCGCGGGCGAGGCGGGCGAGGGCGTGCGCCAGCGCTTGATCAGAGCCGCGAGCACATTGACCGGCGGCGCCGCGACATCGGCGGGCACCAGCTTGGCGCCGCCCTCGCGCCGGATCAGGTTCACCTTGCGCTCATGGAACGCCTCGAGCTCGGGCCGGTGACCGACGCTCACGATCGCGGTCTTCGGCAGGCGTTCGGCAAGCTTTTCCATCAGCATCGCCTGGCTCTCCGGATCGAGCGCCGACGTCGCCTCGTCCATCACCACGATGTCGGGCTGGTGCAGGAACAGGCGCGCAAAGGCGAGCCGCTGCTGCTCGCCGCCGGACAGCGTGCGGTCCCATTTGCCGTCCTCGTCATCGAGCTTGTCCGCCACATGACCGAGGCCGACCAGCTCGAGCGTCTCGGTGATCTCTCCATCGTCGAAATCCTCCGCCGCGCGCGGATAGGTCGCGGCGCGGCGCAAGGTGCCGAGCGGGATGTAGGGCTTCTGCGGCATCAGGAAGATCTTGGCATCGCGTGCGAGCGTGATCTCGCCTTCGCCCCAGGGCCAGAGGCCCGCGATCGCGCGCACCAGCGTGCTCTTGCCGGTGCCGCTTTCGCCGGCGACGAGAACCCGCTCGCCGAACTGCACGGTGACGTCGGCGTCGTCGACCACCACGGTGCCGTCGGAGAGCGCGACCGAGACGTCCTTCAGGCGGATCGCGGCGCCATCGCCCTGGTCGCGCTTGATCGCGCCGATCTGGCTCTCCTCGACATGGTCGAGCCCGTCGATCGCGACCAGCAGGTTGGACGCGCGCCGCGCCGAAGCGGCCCATTCGGCGAGGCGCGGATAGTTGTCGACGATCCAGTTGAACGCGTACTGCACCTGGATGAACGCCGCGGCCGCCTGCATCACGGTGCCGAGCGTCATCTCGCCGGCGAGATATTTCGGCGCACACAGGATCACCGGAATGACCGAGGCGATGACGAAATTGCCATGCGAGACGAACATCGTGCGCATGTGCTGCCCGGCCATCTTGGCCCAGGTGACGACCACGTTGGAGAGCAAGTTGTCGAGGCCGGCGCGCTCCTCCTTCTCGCCACCGAGGATCGCGATGCTCTCGCCATATTCGCGCACGCGCGTGAGCGCGGCGCGGAATTCCGCCTCGACCTGGTTCTTGCGCTCGGCGGTCGGCACGAAGCTGCGCGCGATCACCGTCATCAACCCGCTGATGACGACGCAGTACAGCACCACCGCGATCACCAGGTAACCGGGAATGACAATCGGCGCGTCTTGAACATGAATCGTCAGGCTGCCACCGACATTCCACAGCACGCCCATGAACGTCGCCGACGTCAGAATGGCGCTCAGGATTCCGACCGCGAAATCGACCGGCTGCTCGGTCGCGATGCGGATGTCGTCGGTGAGACGCGCTTCCGGGTTCTTGTGGTCGCCCTCGATCAGGTTGAGCTGATAGTAGCGGCCCTTGTCGAGCCAGCGCGTGATGCTGTGCTCGGTGAGCCAGGCGCGCCAGCGCCGCTGCATGCGCATGCGCGCGTAGACGATACAGACCGCGACCACGATGCTTCCGGCGGCGAGCGGACCGAACAGCAGCGCCTGTTGCAGGACGCCGGCGCCGTCCTTCTTTTCCAGCGCGTCGAAGATCGCCTTGTTCCAGACGTTGAGCTGATACTGGAAAAAGAGCTGGCCGATGACGAGGGCGATCAGCGTGGCCGTCATCAGCCAGGCGACCTTCCAGCTCTTCGGCGCCGACCAGAAGCCCCGCGCGGTGCGCCAGAAGCGGCGGACCAAGGGCTTGCGCGGGGCGGTCTCGACCGCATCTTTTGACATAAAAAGGCCTTGTACCACTGGGACTTACTGCGAGTTCCGGGTATAACGCGGCCGAGTTCCGAAAGTTCAGAGCGCGTGGCCACAAGCCGCCCGGTTGCGTCTTGTGCGGGACTCGGCGACCTCTCCATACCTGCGGTGAACCGGCTTCAACTTTTCAGCTCGATGCGTTAGCCAGCCAGCATGCACGCCCCGAATTCCGACATCCTGTTCGAGCGACGCGGCGCCGCCGGGATCGTGACGCTCAACCGTCCGAAGGCGCTCAACGCCGTGACCCACGAGATGGTGCGCGCGCTTGCACGCCAGCTCGCGGTTTGGGCGGATGATGGCGCGGTGACGCGCGTCATCGTGACCGCGGCCGGCGAGCGCGCCTTCTCGGCCGGCGGCGATATCCGTGCGCTGTACGAGCTCGGCCGTGCCGGCAAGCAGGAAGAGGCGCTCGGCTTCTTCCGCGAGGAGTACACGCTCAACGCCTTCATCAAGCGCTACCCCAAGCCCTACGCGGCGTTGATCGACGGCATCGTGATGGGCGGGGGCTTCGGCATCTCGGTGCATGGGTCGCATCGGGTCGCGGGCGACCGCTTCCAGTTCGCCATGCCGGAGGTCGGCATCGGCTTCTTCCCGGATGTCGGCGGCACGTTCGTGTTGCCGCGCATGCCGGACGAGATCGGCACCTGGTGCGCGCTCACCGGCGATCGGCTGAAGACCGCGGATGCGGTCGCGGCCCGCATTGCGACGCACCACGTGGCGTCGGATCGGTTCGCCGATCTGACCGATGCGCTGTGCGGCAACATTTCGGTCGATGCGACGCTCGCGGCCTTTGCGACGCCGGCCGGCGAGGGGCCGGTCGCGGCGCGGCGCGCGACGATCAACCGGCTGTTCGCGGGCGAGCGCGTCGAGGACATCGTGCGCGCGCTCGATGAGGCTTCCGACGAATGGGCCGGCGCGACCGCCGCCACAATGCGGGCCAAGTCGCCGACGAGCCTGAAGCTCGCGCTCGCACAGGTGCGGCGTGGCCGTGACTGGTCGTTCGAGGACTGCATGCGGGCGGAAATGCGGATCGTGTCGCGCATCGTTCACGGGCACGACTTCTATGAGGGCGTGCGCGCCGTGATCGTCGACAAGGACAATGCGCCGCGCTGGCGCCCGGCGAGCCTCGCCGACGTGACGGACGCCGAGATCGAACGGCATTTCGCGCCGCTCAGCGAGGAGCTCGCTCTGCCATGAGCGAGATCACCGCGCTCGATACGCCGAAGTCGACGCAGCGCGCCGGGCCGTGGACGCGCCGGCTCGTTCTGTTTCTGCGCGTCATGGCCGGCGTCTCGATGCTGAAGGGGATCTATCACTGGGCGCTCGTGCTCGGCATCGGCGATGGCTCCGGCTCGACCTTCGAGAACGCGCCGATGCCGTGGCAGGCGGCGACGATCTTCTTCGCCGTGATCGATCTCGTGGCGGCGGTCGGCCTGTGGCTCGCGGCGGCCTGGGGCGGCGTGGTCTGGCTCACCTCGACCATCTCGATGGCGGCGATCGAGATGTTCTTTCCGCAGGTCTATGGCGGCCGCGTGGTGATTGCGTTCTTCGAGTTCATGGCGCTGTTCGGCTATATCGGCCTTGCGCTGATGGCGGGACGCGAGCGGCCGGACTAAAGGAGGCGATGCATGACCCTTCCCGTGCTCGTCGGTAAATACGATAGTCCGTTCGTGCGCCGCGTCGGCGTCGTGCTGCACCACTATGGCATCGCGTTCGAGCGGCGCGTGCTCTCGACCTTCGCGGATTTCGACGCGATGCTCGCGCTCAGCCCGCTCGGCAAGGTGCCGGTGCTGCTGCTCGCCGATGGCGAGCGGTTGTGGGACAGCCGCGCCATTCTGGATTTCCTGCACGGGCAAGCGCCGGCCGACCGGCTGTTGCTGCCGCGCGCGAAACCGCAGCGCCGCGCGGTCCTGCGCGCCGAGGCCGCCGCGGTGGGCCTCGCCGAGAAGGCCTACGAGCGCGGGATTGAATTCGCCCGCAAAGCAGCCGGCACGCAGGACCCGGCCTGGATCGCGCGCCTCGAACGCCAGATCGCCTCGGTCCTGGCATGGCTCGAGGCACAGCGGCCGGCGCCGTTCCTGTGCGGGTCGGCGCTGTCGATCGCGGACGTCACGGCGGCGGTCGCGCTCACTTACATTTGCGAGAAATGGCCGCAGCTTCTGCCAGCCGGCGCCCATCCGGCGCTCGAGCAGCTTCGCGTCGACTGCGAGACGCTTCCTGCATTTCGCGCCGCATCCTATTCGGCCACGGAAGCCGCGCAGAGCGGCTGGCGTCCCCAGGCCGCGGCGTCCTGATCACGCTTCGACCTTGCGCAGAAAGGTTCGCTCTTCGGCGAGAATGAACTTGCCTTGCTCGGCGAAGGCGAAGGTCGCCGCGCCGGCCTCATCACGGCGCAGGCGCGCGCGATACGCCTCATAAGACGCAAGACTGTCGAACGAGATCAGCGCGAAGGCGATGTTGTTCGTGCCCTCGTGCGGCATCCAGTAACCGACGAGATCGCCGCCGCAGCGCGGGATGATCTCCATCCACCGTTTCGCATAGGCCTCGAAGTCGGCCCGACGGAACGGGTCGATCTGATAGCGGATGAAAACCGTGATGGTCATGCGGTACTCCCTATTGGATCGCCGCAAAGTATCGCACCGGACTGCACCATGGTTCGGCATCGGCCGAAGCGGCGGGCCCGCGCGGACCTGATTGCCAATTTGCGCAAGACGTGGTCCGTAGCCCGTAGCTTGTAGCCCGGATGGAGCCGTCGCGCGTTTCAGCGCGACGGCGAAATCCGGGGTCGCCCTGTCGGCCGGCAATGCCGCCCCGGATTGCGCTACGCTCCATCCGGGCTACGAGAGAAAACACAACAAGAGAGGAACACGCATGGCACGGATCGGATTCATCGGGCTCGGCAATATGGGCCTGCCGATGGCGCAGAACCTGATCAAGGCGGGACATCAGGTCGAAGGCGTCGATGTCTCGACCGGCGCGACCGACAAGCTGAAGGCGCTCGGCGGTGCGGTCGCCGAGACCGCCAAGATCGCCGCGAGCCGCGCCGATGTCGTGATCACGATGCTGCCGGCGGGCGCGCATGTGCGCGAGGTCTATCTCGGCGCGGGCGGCATCATCGAGAGCGCAAATGAAGGCACGCTGCTGATCGACTGCTCGACGATCGACGTCGCGAGCGCGCGCGCGGTTGCGGCCGCCGCCGAGGCGAGGGGGCTGATGATGCTCGACGCGCCGGTGTCGGGCGGCGTCGGCGGCGCAGCGGCCGGCACGCTCACCTTCATGGTCGGCGGAGCTGAGCGCGCCTACGAGCGCGCGCTGTCGATCCTGCAGGCCATGGGCAAGACGATCGTGCATGCAGGCGGCGCCGGCAACGGGCAGGCGGCGAAGATCTGCAACAACATGATCCTCGGCGTGTCGATGATCGCGGTCTCGGAAGCTTTCGTGCTCGCCGAGAAGCTCGGGCTCGACAAGCAGAAGCTGTTCGACATCGCGTCGAAGTCGTCCGGCTCGTGCTGGTCGATGACGAATTACTGTCCGGTGCCAGGTCCCGTGCCGACCTCGCCGGCGAACCGCGACTATCAGGCCGGCTTCACCGCCGCCATGATGCTGAAGGATTTGGCGCTCGCGCAGGACGCCGCGAACGCGGCCGGTGCGACGACGCCGATGGGCGCGGAAGCCGCCGCGCTCTATCGGCTCTATGTTGGGCAAGGCCACGCCGCGAAGGACTTCTCCGGCATCGTCCAGTTTCTGCGCGGGAGCTGAGCGCGTACCGCGTCCGTGGCGAAGGCCAGCTTCAGCCGGGTTTCGCCTTGCCGGGCTGAAACAGCTCGATGAAATTACCCGACGGGTCCTGCAGCAGGACCTGCGATCCGCCCGGCCCGCTGACGACCTCGTTGCGGAATGTCGCGCCCGCGCGCCGCAGGCGCTCGATCTCGGCATTGAGGTCGTCCACGACGAAGTGAATCCGATTCCAGCCGCCGGGTTTCGGCTGCTCGCCATCCGCCATCGGCCGCCCGGCGGAGCTCTTCGGGCCGCTCAGCAACAGGCGCAGCGCGCCGCGTTTGACGTCCGCAAACGCAGGCGATGCGTTGGAGATGATCTCGAAACCGAGATGCTGCGTGTAGAACGCAATCGCGGCATCGACGTCGTCCACCATGTAGCGGACATTGACCAGCGTGTCGGGCATGTCTTTCTCCCTCACGATACGCCACCTTACGACGCGTGTCGCGATGGCGCGAGACTCGCTTTCAACGCGGCGCCGGCCCCTGCACTGGCACTAGGGCGAACAGCGGCGGCGCGGAAAGCCGCGCGACGACCACGAAAGCCGTTGCGATCACCTCGCGCTCGCTGCACGACGCGCGACCTGCGTGGACGGCCCATTCGTCGCACCGGCTTCACTCGCCGCGATGGCCGCCACGGCCCTGCGGCGGCGGTTAACACATCTCCGTGTGCGGCGACCGTCGCGCCGCAACGAGCGGGCGCCGCCGCATGCACTGCCGCAATCCGTTCGCGACCTGTCCGGCGATTGCCGCGCGGTCGCACGCGTGTTGCGTGCGCCATGTGCCGCCACGAGACAGAAAAGCCCGGAAACAGGACCGTTTTGGTGAATCCGACGTAACGAATTCCGCTTATATTCGATGCTTGATCATTCGTTCACCGTCCCAAATAAACTCTATGTTTATCCTGCAATTTAAGCTGATCTTAGATCATCGCCCCTAGTTTCACATGACAAGGCGGGGAAAACAGGGCTCGCCAAAAAGACGAAAACGTCATAACCCACACAGGGGCGTCACGATGAAGAATGTCGCGAAAGCGATCGAGCCGGCCGAGCGGCAAGCGCGGTTCGATCATATCCAACCGCACTACCTCGAAGCGTTGACGCTGATCGAGCGCCTGCACCGGCGCCTGCTCGACGTCATCAAGGACGAGTTCGACCGCCGCGGTCGCGCCGACATCAACGCCGTGCAGGCGTTGCTGCTGTTCAACATCGGCGACAAGGAGCTGACCGCGGGCGAGCTGCGCACGCGCGGCTACTATCTCGGCTCGAACGTGTCCTACAATCTGAAGAAGCTCGTCGAGATGGGCTTCCTCGACCACCAGCGTTCGCGCGTTGATCGCCGCTCGGTGCGCATCAAGCTGACCGAGAAGGGTCGCGAGGTGTGCGAGACCGTGCGCGCGCTCTACGAGAAGCACGTGCGTACGGTGGAGCAGGTGGGCGGCATCTCGGCCGACGAGTTCGCAGGCCTCAACAAGGCGCTGCATCGGCTCGAGCGGTTCTGGACCGACCAGATCCTCTATCGGCTCTGATCGTCCTTCGAACGACAAGAACAGGGCGGCGCGAACGGGCAGGGCATCCGGGGCAACGGATGTCCGCCGGTCGCGCGTCCGGTTTTGGCGCCGGCCACGGTGTGCCATCGCGCGGCCCCTTGATGCACTGTTCCTAAAGGCCTCTTGACGGCTTCTCCCGGGCCGGGCTTCACAACGCCAGCGCGCGAGCTGTGGCAAGGTGAAGCGTTTCGTGGACAAATGTGAGAACGCGTAGTCGCTTTTCTCCCGAAATTTGGGCGACTTCCAACTCGTCACGCCCCGTTAAGCACCAATCCTTGGCAACATTCGATTTTCCACGCGTTTTCAACACCGGTAGGCCGGGAGTTTCGAACGCCCTCGTCGTGCGTCGCGACCAACAATCAAAGCACCTCCGCGGAGCCGATCCGGACTCCGGTCAGAGGGGCGACTGGTTGGAGGTTTCGATGGATACAGAGCGTCTCGACATCGCGGAGGCGAAGCTGTTGATGCCTTGGCGAGCAACCGAAACTCTCGCCCCAGAAGAAATCCAGATGGTTGAGGCTGCCCTGGTCCAGGAGCCGGATCTTTGGAATGATCTGGCCGGCGCGATAAAAGAGCGAAATGCCGTCGTCGAGGCCAACGAGGCCGCCGGCGTTCCTTCATCGCGCGCGCTGGAGGCGTTATTCGCGAAGATCGAAACGCAGGCGCGATCGAAAAGCGAGAACATTGCCGCGAAGCTTCTCCGGGCGGTTTGGCCACAGTCCTCGCGCGCTCTCGCATGGTCGGCGAGCGCCGCGATACTGATCTGCGTCCTCCAAGCCGGTGCGCTCGCCTATCTGCTCGCTGGCAAAGCTCCCGCGTCGGGGTACTCGCTCGCGTCCGCGGGAAGCGAAACCGATATGGTCGCCGTGAAGTTCGCGCCTTCTGCCGACATCGCCGCGGTGACGTCTTTCTTGGATCGCTATCGGGGATCAATCGTGGGAGGACCGCGCCACGATATGTATCGGGTGCAGGTGCCCGGAGGGGAGGCGCACGAAAGCGCCAAGCGCATGGCCGGGGAGCGCGGCGTTGTCGAGTTCGCGGCGCCGGTCCAATAGAGCGCTCAAGGATGCTCGTGAAGTGACCCGCGGCCCCCGCGTTCGGGACGAGGTGCGCGACCAAATCATGAGGGCGCGCCCGCGCCTTGCTTGGGAGTTGACATGCGCTTTCGCATCGAGGTGTCCACGCTGGACGGCAAGCTCTCCTACGAGCGCGATGCGCCGGACGATGCGCTTGCGGTCGCGGAAGGCGGCAAGGAGAGTCTCGGCGTCACGATCACGGACACCGAAGACAGGAAGACGTACAGCCCGGAGGAATTCAGGAAGCGCTTCGGCCATTGACCGAGCGCCGTAGGGCGGGCAAAGGCGCGGCATAAGCGCGTTTACGCGCGTCTTCGACGCGCTATGGCCGTGCCCGCCGCATCGCAAATGGCGGGCACGCTTGTCCCGCAAATGCGGGACAAGCTTTGCCCGCCCTACCGACCCACCGGATGCGCTCGACATCGTGAATGGAACCGCTGCCGCCCTTTCCGGTTGACCTGCCGGAGCCAATGGAGACGGCCATGCTGGTCGAACGCAATGTCCAGGTCGTAGACATCCAGGTCGTAGGTGAGGCCTACGACATTGCGGCGAACTATCTGAAAGCAACCGGATTGATCGCCGACACCGCGATGATCAACGAGCATCTCCTGGAGATGATCTACAAGCTGTTCGACGGCGGCGTGCGCAACCGGCTGCTGCTTGCCAACAAGGCGATCACGAAGTTCGAGCGTTCGCGGCGATAAGCGCTGCGGTTTCGGTGCGTTGAGGGGGATCATGGCGCGTGGTATCTGAGACCGACCGAAGCGGGGCGGCTCACGGCGCGACATGGCCCAAGATCAAGACAGCGACTCATCCGACAATCGATCGCGCGTCGGAACGCCGGATCGGCGTTCCGTGCTCGCCGGCCTCGCGGCGAGCGCGGTCGCAACGCACGCCTTCGCGCAGGCGCAGGAAGAAGACCCGCTGCAGCAGCTGATCCGGCAAAATCAAAATAGCGACACGGGGCAGGGGTTCGACGCGGCCTCGCGCACGATCAAGATGCCGAAGGCCTCGCTGCCGACGCTGAGCGCGCAGAACATTCCGACCACCGAGGCTGCGATCGCGCGCTATGAGCAGATCGTCGCGGCGGGCGGATGGCCGCAGGTTGCAGAGAGTGACCGCCTTCGGCTCGGCGCGCGCAGCCCGTCGGTGCCGGCGCTGCGCCAGCGGCTGAAGCTCGCCGGCGACCTCGATCCGAGCGCGGTCGAGAACGACGTGTTCGACTCCTATGTCGAGGCGGCGGTGAAGCGCTTCCAGGCCCGGCACGGGATCTCGGCCGATGGGCGGCCGGGCGCGCTCACCATGAGGGCGCTCAACATTCCGGCGGATCAGCGGCTGCATCAGCTCAAGCTCAATCTCGCGCGCCTGCGCGCGTTCGACGCCAAGGCGGCAAACCGCTTCGTCGTCTGCAACATCCCGGCAGCGCAGCTCGAGGCGGTCGAGAATGGCGTGGTGGCCTCGCGCCACATCGCGGTCGCCGGCAAGCCGGACCGGCCCTCGCCCGAGATCAATTCCAGGATCGTCGAGATCAACTTCAATCCCTACTGGACCGTGCCGGTCTCGATCGTGCGCAAGGACCTGATCCCGAAGATGCAGGCCGAGCCGGATTATCTGACGCGCTACAACATCCGCATCCTCGATCAGAAGAACAACGAACTGACGCCGGCGCAGATCAACTGGTTCTCCGACGAAGCCGTGAACTACAAGTTCAAGCAGGATCCGGGCGACCGCAATTCGCTCGGCACGATCCGCATCAATTTCCCGAGCGCGCACGGCGTCTACATGCACGACACGCCGTACAAGAACCTGTTCGGCGACGACGTCCGCTTCGACTCCTCGGGGTGCATGCGCATTCAGAATGTGCGTGACCTCGTCGCCTGGCTGCTGTCGGAGACGCCCGGCTGGTCGCGCATCGAGATCGACGACGTGATCAAGTCCGCCGAGCGCAAGGATGCCAAGCTCAAGCCGCCGGTGCCGTTGCACTGGATCTACGTCACCGCCTGGGCGACCGCCGACGGCGTCGTCCAGTTCCGCGATGACATCTATAACCGCGACGGCCTGAACCTGCCCGCGACTGCGTCGCGCGGATGACTACCCGCTGATGGCGATCACAACCGAGTCCCGCGGCGCGGCGCGCCTGTTCGGCAACCCGTACCTGTTGCTCGCGCTCGCATCGCTGTTCTGGTCCGGCAATCACATCATGGGGCGCGCGATCGCCGGTCACGTCCCGCCGATCGCGATCGGCACGTTGCGCTGGCTGCTCGCCGCCATCCTGCTGTGGCCGTTCGTGCGTCATCGCCTGGCGCGCGACTGGCCGCTGGTGCGGCCGCGGCTCGGCATCATCATCTATCTGTCGCTGCTCGGCGGTGCGATTTTCGGGACGCTGCAATTCGTCGGGCTGCAGTACACGACCGCGCTGAACGTCTCGGTGATGAATTCGCTCGCCCCGGTGCTGATCGTGGCGGCGAGCGCCGTGATGTTCCGCGACACGCTGACGGCCCGTCAGGGGGTCGGCATCGCGATTTCGCTCGCCGGCGTGCTCGTCATCATCTCGCGGCTCGATCCGGGCGTCATCACCGGGCTCGGCTTCAACATCGGCGACGTGATCATCCTGATCAATATGGGCCTATGGGCGATCTATTCAGCCTCGCTGCGGCTGCGTCCGCGCATCGACGGCCTGAGCTTCATGTTCCTGTTCGCGCTGATCTCAGGCGTCGCGATGCTGCCGGCGTTCGCTTGGGAGATAACGACCGGCTATGTGCTGCAGCCGACCCTGCTGACCTTCTCGGCAATCACCTTCGTCACGCTCTTCTCCACCATCGGGGCCTTCATGTGCTGGACGCGCGGCGTCGAGCTGATCGGCCCCAACCGCGCCGGCGTGTTCCTGCACCTCGTGCCGATCTACAGCGCGCTGCTCACCGGCGTGCTGCTCGGCGAGCCGCTGCGCATCTATCACGTGATCGGTTTCGTGCTGATCCTGATCGGCGTCTGGTGCGCCGGGCGGCGGTAAAGACGACCCGCTACGCAAGTGTGTAGCCCGGATGAGCGCGTAAGCGCGATATCCGGGGCCCCGACTTCCATCGACCCGGGTATCGCTCCGCTCACCCGGGCTACATGCTTGCTGGATCGCGTGGGCAACGCGCCGAGACGTTCTCGCGCATATGCAACACGGCGCAGGCGCGTCGCCCACCCTACGGCTCCGCGTGTGGTGCTAGCTGTTAGGCCAGAGGTCGATCAGCTTTTGCAGAAGCGCGACGAGATTTCCGCCCATGCTCTGGATGATGGCGATGATCGCCAGCGCAATGCCGGCGCAGATCAAGCCGTATTCGACTGCCGTCGCGCCATCCTCGTCGCGACAGAACCGCCGGAGCAACTGCAGCATTCATTCCTCTTTATCGCTGAAACTGGTGCGCTTTTTATGCGCGACCACTACTTTCGTACCTGCCAACCGGATTGCTACAATTCGACACGTCAAAGTAGCTGACACTGATATATTCCCGTAGGGAAGGTAGGGGCGGCATTGGCTTTACGCGGCGCATGCTGCTCGCCGACAATGACGAAAACCATGAGGGCGGGAATGCCGGGAACGATCATCCGCACCGTGATCGCGCTGCTGTGCATGCTGGCGCTCACGCCCGCCGCGCGGGCGCAAGATCACACTAAAGACTATCCGAATGGCACCGTACGCCTGCTGGTGCCGTTTGCGGCCGGCGGCCCGACCGACGTCGTGACGCGTATCCTCGCCGAGCTCTTATCCGCGCGCTGGGGCGGCAAGACCGTTCTGGTGGAGAACCGGCCCGGCGCCGGCACCATCGTGATGACGCAAGCCGTCGCGAAGGCGCAGGCCGACGGTCTCACGCTCGGCATGGCCACCAATTCGCTGCTGATCAATCCGGCGATCAGCATGAAGCTGCCTTACGACACGTTCCGGGAGATCGCCGGCATCAGCATGGTGGCAACGCAGCCGGTGGCGCTGGTCGCCAACAAGGAATTTCCGGCGAGCACATTGGCCGAGACGATCGCCTACGCGAAGCAGCTCGCAAAGCCGTTGAACTACACCTCGCCCGGGCCGCGCGGCGTCGGCCATCTTGCCGGCGAGCTCCTGAAGCAGAAGGCCGGCCTCGCGATGGATCACATCAGCTACAATGGCAGCGCGCCGGCGCTGACCGACGTGATCGCCGGCCGCGTGCCGCTGATGTTCGACATCTGGCATTCGGCGCGGCGCTACGTGGAGGCGGGTGAGCTGAAAGTGATCGCGGGCGCCGGTCCCGATCCGCTGCCCGGCGCCGAGAAGGTGGCGGTGATCGGCGCGACCTATCCGGGCTTCTCGGTGGTCGCGTTCAACGCGCTGATCGCGCCGGCCGGCACGCCGCCGCCGCTGCTCGAGAAGATCTCGGCGGATGTGCGCGCGGTCGTCGCCTCGCCGGAGTTCGCGCAGCGCACCGCGCCGCTCGGCATCAACGCGTGGGGTTCGACGCCGCAGGAGCTCGATGCCTGGTTTGCCAAGGAAACCCAAAAATGGGCCGAGATCGCCAAAGCCGCGAACCTGAAAGCCGAGTGACACGATGAGCGATATCAAGGCGATCGACTGCGACGTGCATCCGACCCTGTCGGACATCAAGCTGTTGCTGCCGCATCTCGACGAGTACTGGCGCGACTCCGTGACGGAGCGCGGCATCGGCTCGCTCGAAAGCTCCGCCTATCCGCCGAACGCGCCGATTACGGCGCGGCCGGACTGGCGCGGCAAGAACGGCTATGCGGCAACGACCGCGGCCGAGCTCTCCGCGCAAGTGCTCGATAAGTGGGATGCGAGCTACGCGATCTGCAATTGTCTCTATGGCGTGCAGCTCGTCTTCAACGAGGACATGGCACGCGCCTTTCATCGCGCGCTGAACGACTGGATCAAAACGGAGTTTCTCGATCGCGACCCGCGCCTGCGCGCCTCGATCATCGTGCCGATGCAGAACATCGAATACGCGGTCGAGGAGATCGAACGCTGCGCGCAGGATCGGCGCTTCGTGCAGATCATGGTGCTGTGCATGCAGGAGACGCCGCTTGGGCGTCGCCATCACTGGCCGATTTTCGCCGCCGCCGAACGGCTCCGCCTGCCGATCGGCATTCACGCCGGTTCGAACTACCGCAACCCGGTGACTTCGTTGGGCTGGCCGACGAGCTATCTCGAGGATTACACCAGCCAGTCACAGGGCTTCCAAAGCCAGATCGCGAGCCTGATCACCGAAGGCGTATTCGCCAAGTTCCCGAAGCTGAAGGTCGTGCTGATGGAATCCGGCGTGACCTGGCTGCCCGGGTTCCTGTGGCGGTTCTCGAAATTCTGGCGCGGCGCACGCACCGAGATTCCCTGGGTCGACCGCAGCCCTTCGGACATCGTGCGCGACAATTTCCGCCTCACCATCCAGCCGTTCGATGGGCCGACCGACCCGGGCGATATCGAGCGCATCATCGAGCATTTAAGGTCGGACGATATGCTATTGTTTTCGTCGGATTTTCCGCACTGGCAGTTCGACGGCGACGAACGCATGCCGAAAGGCATTCCTGACCGGCTCTGGCGCAAGATACTGGTCGAAAACCCGCTCGCAACGTATGATCGACTCAAATCGTCTCCGTCCCAGGAGAAACAACAATGAACATGGAAGTCCGCCAGCCGCTGCGCGCGCAAAAAGCCCGCCAAGGAACGCGTTACGGCATCGTCGATTGCGACGTCCATCCGAAACTGCTGATCGAGGACTTCCGGCCGCATCTCTCGAACCAATGGTGGTCGTACCTGCAGACCTACGGGCTGCGCCCGCGCCACGGCTTCGCCAAAACCTATCCGATGCCGAAGATCACACCGCAGGCGGCGCGCCGCGACGCATGGCCGCCATCCGGCGGGCTGCCGGGGAGCGATCTCGACTTCATGCGCGAGCAGCTGCTCGACCTCTACGACATGGACTACGGCATCATGAACCCGCTCTCGCCGACCGGGCAGGGCGACCAGAACCCGGAGTTCTCCGCCGCGATGGCCTACGCGGCGAACGAGGTGCAGCTTGCGAAGTGGAGCTCGCACGAGAAGCGGCTGAAATCATCGGTCGTCGTGCCGTATGAAGATCCCGAAGCCTCGCGCACCGAGATCAAGCGCCGCGCCGGCGACAAGCACTTCGCCCAGGTGTTCATGTTGAGCCGCACTGCCGAGGCGCATGGGCGGCGCCGCTATTGGCCGATCTATCAGGCCGCGGTCGAAGCCGGCTTGCCGATCGGCATTCACGTGTTCGGCTATTCGGGCTGGGCGATGACGAATTCCGGCTGGCCGTCCTTCTACATCGAGGAGATGACCGAGCATGCGACCGGGCAGGCCGCGGTCGTCGCCAGCATGATCTTCGAAGGTCTGTTCGAGCAATATCGCGATCTTAAAGTGGTGCTGATCGAGTCCGGCTTCGGCTGGCTGCCGGCGCTCGGCTGGCGGCTCGACAAGCATTGGCAGCGCATGCGCGACGAGGTCCCGCATGTGAAGCGGCCGCCGTCGGAATATATCCGCGAGCATTTCTGGGTCTCGACCCAGCCGATGGAAGAAGCCGACGAGCCCGAGCACGTCGTCGATGCGATGAAGTGGATCGGCTTCGACCGCATTCTGTTCGCGAGCGACTACCCGCACTGGGATTTCGACGATCCGTTCCTCGCGCTCCCGCCAAGCCTCACCGAAGAGCAGCGCGCCGCGATCTATGCGGGCAATGCGAAGAAGCTGTATGGGCTGGCATAAGCTTGTAGCCCGGATGAGCCTAAAGCGCGTTTACGCGCGTCTTCGACGCCCTATGGCGACACCCGGGAACTGCCGTGCGTCCGGCACCGCCGCTCCCGCATTTCGCTTCGCTTCATGCGGGCTACAAGGAAGTGATGGCTAAACACGTCGTAGCGCAAATCGGCGACATCCCGCCCGGCGGCCGCAAGCTCGTTGAGGTGAACGGCCGTGCCGTGGTGCTGTTCAATCTCGGCGGCGAGTTCTTCGCGCTCAACAATCGCTGCCCGCATCGCGGCGGCAGCCTGTGCGATGGCGTGACCACCGGCCTGGTGCAGTCGAGCGAGCCGGGCGACTACCAATACACCCGCAAGGGCGAGATCATCCGCTGCCCCTGGCACTCCTGGGAGTTCGACATCCGCACCGGGCAATCCTGGTGCGATCCCGGCAAGGTGAGGACGCGGCGTTACGCGGTGTCGGTCGAGCAGGGCGCCAAGCTGGTCGAAGGGCCGTACAAGGCCGAGACGTTTCCGGTCAGCGTCGAGAACGACTACGTGGTGGTCGAGGCCTGAGATGGCCGCGGCTGAGCGCGATATCTATTTCGAGTTCACCGCGATCGGCGCGAGCGTCAAAGTCGTGGCGATCGATGCGGCGACCGGCATCGAGGTCGCGGTGGTCGGTCCGTCGAGCGCCGCGCAAGCCGATCTCGAGCGCCTCGCGCTGCAGAAGCTCAAAATGCGGCTCGCACGTGCGCAGACCTGACGTGGGCACGGCGCCCGCCAATGGCCTGTCATTCCTGTCGCAGAATCAGGACTAAACCCCATATCTAGCGGGCATATTCCCATCCAAGGCCCAACACTTGGCGCCCCGGAAGCGATATGCTATCGCGACAAAAGCGTGACACTCGGGCTTCAGATCAACAGCACGAGTCGGCCGCAAGTCGCTCGTTTTTCAAGGATTCCTGCATGTCCAGTGAAGCCGCCGCGCGCTCCGCGAAGGAAGATGCGTTCTTTTCCGCGACCCTTGCCGAGATTGATCCCGAGATCGCTGATGCGATCCACAAGGAACTCGGTCGGCAGCGCGACGAGATCGAGCTGATCGCCTCGGAGAACATCGTGAGCCGCGCCGTGCTGGAGGCGCAGGGCTCCGTGCTCACCAATAAGTACGCCGAAGGCTATCCGGGCCGGCGCTACTATGGCGGTTGCCAGTTCGTCGATGTCGCCGAAAACATCGCGATCGACCGTGCCAAGAAGCTGTTCGGCTGCAACTTCGCTAATGTCCAGCCGAACTCCGGCTCGCAGATGAATCAGGCCGTGTTCCTGGCGCTGAGCAAGCCGGGCGAGACCTTCATGGGGCTCGATCTCGCGGCCGGTGGACACCTGACCCACGGCTCGCCGGTCAACATCTCGGGCAAATGGTTCAAGGCCGTGCACTACACGGTGCGGCGCGAGGACCAGATCATCGACATGGACGCGGTCGCGCGGCTCGCGCGCGAGCACAAGCCGCGAATCATCATCGCGGGCGGCAGTGCCTATTCGCGCCTGTGGGATTTCAAGCGCTTCCGCGAAATCGCCGACGAGGTCGGCGCCTATCTCTTGGTCGACATGGCGCATTTCGCCGGGCTGGTGGCGGGCGGCGCACATCCCTCGCCGGTGCCGCACGCGCACGTCACCACCACCACGACGCACAAGTCGCTGCGCGGGCCGCGCGGCGGCATGATCCTCACCAATGACGAGGCGATCGCCAAGAAGATCGACTCGGCCGTGTTCCCGGGTCTGCAGGGCGGCCCGCTGATGCATGTGATCGCCGCCAAGGCGGTCGCGCTCGGCGAGGCGCTGCGGCCGGACTTCAAGGCCTATGCCAAGAGCGTGGTGGCGAACGCCAAGGCGCTCGCCGAGAACCTGAAGTCCAAGGGCCTCGATATCGTGTCGGGCGGCACCGACAACCATCTGATGCTGGTCGATCTGCGGCCGAAGCGCCTGACCGGCAAGGTCGCGGAAGCGGCGCTCGGCCGCGCGCACATCACCTGCAACAAGAACGGCATTCCGTACGATCCCGAAAAGCCGATGGTCACCTCGGGCGTGCGGCTCGGCACGCCGGCGGGCACGACGCGCGGCTTCGGCGTCGCCGAGTTCCGCCAGATCGGCGACATGATCGTGGAAGTTCTCGATGTCCTGTCGCAGAAGGGTGTCGAGGCGGATTCGCTCACCGAGGCGGCGGTGCGCGACAAGGTGAAGGCGCTGGTGAAGCGTTTTCCGATTTATCAATAGCCTCTCGATCGTCATCGCCCGCGCAGGCGGGCGACCCAGTAGACGCGGGAGCGAGATCTGAGGTGATGGCGATGCGGAACGGGATGCGGTTACTGGGTGCCCCGCTTTCCAAAAGGGCGTTCACGCCCGTCTTCGACGGGCTATGGGCATGACGGGGTAGGGGCATGCGCTGCCCGAAGTGCGGAAGTCTCGATACGCAGGTAAAGGACTCGCGGCCGACCGAGGATTCGGCCGCGATCCGGCGTCGTCGCGTCTGCCTGTCCTGTAATTTCCGCTTCACGACGTTCGAGCGCGTGCAGTTGCGCGAGCTGACCGTGATCAAGCGCAATGGACGGCGGCTGCCGTTCGACCGCGACAAGCTCGCGCGCTCGGTCGAGATCGCGCTGCGCAAGCGCAGTGTCGAGCCGGAGCGGATCGAGCAGACCGTGTCGAAGATCGTGCAGGAGCTGGAAAGCCTCGGCGAAAGCGAGGTCTCATCCGAGACGATCGGCGAAACCGTGATGGCGCATCTGCGCGAGCTCGATGACGTCGCCTATGTGCGTTTCGCATCAGTGTACCGCAATTTCCGCGAGGCGAAGGATTTCGAGACCGCGCTCGCGGAACTCGCCCATGAGGACGAGCCGCCGAAACCCGCGGTACGGAATAAGCCGGCCGCGGAGTAACAGCGGTTCGGGCGCCCGTTACGCCGCGTGGCGGCGGAAGTCGTAGCGGTCCTTGATGAACTGGTTAAGGAATTGCCCCTTGGACGGGGCCGCCCGGAACGCCCGATAGACCTGAGGCGGGACGGAATAATAGGTGTAGGTCCCGCCGCCCACGAACGTCACGTGCAGCTCCCGCGCGGCTTCGTCATAGCTGATGCGTTCGACAGCGGTTGACGGCATGGAACATCCTCCCCACTGATAACCCATGACGAGCCTTCGGGTTCATGGGTTTGACTTGCATACCGGGAATGAGTGCTGAGCTGGATCAACGCTTCATGGCGCTCGCGCTGACGCTTGGGCGGCGCGGGCTCGGCAATGCGTGGCCGAATCCCGCGGTCGGGGCTGTCGTTGTGAGGGACGGGATTATGGTCGGGCGGGGCTGGACTCAGCCGGGCGGGCGGCCGCATGCCGAGGTCGAGGCGTTGCGCCGCGCCGGCGCGGCGGCACGCGGCGCGACGCTCTACGCAACGCTCGAGCCGTGCTCGCATCACGGCCAGACGCCGCCCTGTGTCGACGCAATCCTGGCGGCCGGCGTCGCCCGCGTGGTGTCGGCGCTGGAGGATCCCAATCCACAGATCGCCGGAGAGGGACATGCGCGTCTGCGACAGCAGGGCGTTGCCGTCGACGTCGGGCTTGGCGCGGAGCAAGCGCGACGCCAGCATGCCGGGCACTTTCGCCGCGTGCGCGACGGACGCCCGCATGTGACCTTGAAACTCGCCGTCTCGGCCGACGGCAAGGTCGGGTTGCCGGGGCGCAAGCCGGCGTCGATTACCGGCGAGGCCGCGCGCCTGCGCGTGCATCAGATGCGCGCCATGAACGACGCAGTCGTGACCGGCATCGGCACGGTGCTGGCGGATGATCCGCAACTCAACGTCCGGCTCTCGGGCATGGAGCCACGCTCGCCGGTGCGCGTCGTACTCGACAGCCAGTTGCGTCTGCCGCCGCGCTCACAACTTGCGATCTCGGCGACGCGTACGCTCGATTGGGTCTTCGTCGCCGCAGATGCCAAGCCGGAGCACGAGCGGGTGCTGACCGATGCCGGCGTCGAGGTGCTGCGCGCGCCGAGCCAGAACGGCCGGCTCGATCTTTTGGCTGTGCTGCGCGCGCTGGCGGGCCGCGGCATCACGCGCGTGATGGTCGAGGCCGGGCCGATCCTGTCGGCGGCGTTTCTGACCGCGGATCTGGTCGACGCCGCGGCGCTGTTTCGCTCGCCCAATCCGCTCGGCGAGGGGCTCGACGCGCTGGAAGGCCTGCCGCTCTCCGCCTTGACGCTGTCGCCCAAATTGCGGCTGGTAGAGAGCGAGCAGATCGGCGCAGACACGTTGCAGGTATACGAGCGGCGCGAGGTCATTCCGGCCGAGCGAAGCGAGAGCCGGAATCCATAAACACAATGTTCTCGATCATCGCTCCGACTGTGGTTATGGATTCCGGGTTCGCGGGCTGCGCCCGCGCCCCGGAATGACCAGAGCATGTTTACAGGCATTGTCACCGATGTCGGCGAGGTTCTCTCGATCGAAGATCGAGCCGAGGGGCTGCGCCGGCTCACCATCGGCTGCGCCTATGACAGCACGACGATCGCGATCGGCGCCTCGATCGCCTGCGCGGGCGTGTGCATGACGGCGGTCGAGACCGGAAAGAGCGGCAATCGCGACATGTTCGTGGTCGACGCCGCGGCCGAGACGCTGCGCCTCACCACGGTCGGGCGCTGGCGCGCCGGCACGCGCATCAATCTCGAGCGCGCGCTGAAGATGGGCGATGAGCTCGGCGGCCACCTGGTCAGCGGCCATGTCGACGGTCTGGCCGAGCTGGTGAGCCGCGAAGACCTAACCGACATGGCGCGCCTGACGCTGCGCGTGCCGCAGCCGCTCGCAAGGTTCATCGCGCCGAAAGGTTCCGTTGCGCTGGACGGCGTGTCGTTGACAATCAACGACGTCACGGATGATACATTTTCGGTGCTGATTATTCCGCACACTTTGAGCGTGACGACCTTCGGGGCCTTGAAAGCCGGCGATCAGCTCAACCTTGAAGTCGATGTGATGGCGCGCTACGCAGCGCGGCTAATGGAGAGAACTTAGTGGCTCGCGCGCGCCGGCAAACGCAACGGAAAGAAACCGGAGTCAAAGGCGCGCGCATTCTCGTCGTCGAGGCGCGTTATTATGACGATATCGCCGACATGCTGTTGCGCGGCGCGAAGCGGGTGTTGAAGGACGCCGGTGCGGTGTTTGATCTGGTGACAGTTCCGGGCGCGCTGGAAATTCCAGCCGCCGTGATGATCGGTCTGCATGCGGCGGCCGCGCGCGAGCAGCCGTATGAGGGCGTGGTCACGCTCGGCTGCGTCGTCCGCGGCGAGACCGCGCATTACGACATCGTTGCGGGCGAGTCGGCGCGCGCCATCATGGACATCTCGATCGCGCTCGACATGCCGCTCGGCAACGGCATTCTCACTGTCGACACCGACGCGCAGGCCAAAGTACGCGCACGTCCGAACGGCGAGGACAAGGGCGGCGGCGCGGCACGCGCGGCGCTCACGCTGGTGCGGCTCAAGCGCCGCCTGGGGAAGGGCGCATGAGCAATTCGGCGCCACGCGAGGAGCGCAAGGCGAACCGCCGCGGTGCCGCGCGGCTCGCCGCCGTGCAGGCGCTCTACCAGATGGACATCGCCTCGACGCCGCTGAACGACATCCTCGCCGAATTCGAGAGCCATTGGATCGGCCGCGAGGTCGAAGGCTCGCAATATCTGCCCGCGGAAGCCGCGTTCTTCCGCAGCGTCGTGCGCGGCGTGCTCGAGGAGCAGCGCAAGCTCGATCCGATGATCGACAAATCGCTGCAGGGCGGCTGGCCGTTGAAGCGGGTCGAGGCGCTGATGCGCGCGGTGCTGCGCGCCGGCGCCTACGAGCTCTCCTCGCGCAGCGACGTGCCGGCGCGCGTGGTGGTCGCCGAATATGTCGATGTGGCGCATGCCTTTCTCGACAAGGACGAGACCGGCATGGTCAACGCCGTGCTCGATCAACTGGCGCGGCAATTGCGCGCCGGCGAGTTCGGCCGCGCGGCGGGGTAGGGCCCTTCCGTCGTCATCGCCCGCCTCTCCATCGTCATCGCCCGCGAAAGCGGGCGACCCAGTAGACGCAGGCCCGTTCTGTGGACACCATCGGTGCATCCAATCACTCGATGGTGTTTACTGGGTCCTCCGCTTTCGCGGAGGATGACGACCGAGAGGTTCGCGAAATCGACCAATGCGAATGAGAGACCCGAGTCTGTGTCCGCCGAAGACGAACTGATCGCGCGCTACTTCAAGCCGCTCGCCAAACACGCCGGCACCTTCGGCTTTGCGGACGATGCAGCCGCGATCGCGCCGCCGGCGGGGCACGACCTCGTGCTCAAGACCGACGGGCTGATCGAAGGCGTGCATTACTTCCCCGACGATCCGGCCGAGGACGTTGCGCGCAAGGCGCTGCGCGTGAACCTGTCCGACCTCGCGGCCAAAGGCGCGGCGCCGCTCGGCTTCCTGCTCGCGATCGCCCTGCCGAAAGGATTTTCCGAAGACTGGCTCGCAGCGTTTGCGCGCGGGCTCGGCGATGATGCCGACGCCTATCAATGTCCCTTGCTCGGCGGCGATACCGATTCGACGCCCGGGCCGACCAGCATTTCGATCGCGGCCTTCGGCGTGGTGCCGCACGGCACAATGGTGCGGCGCGCCGGCGCGAAGCCCGGCGATCGTGTGTTCGTCACCGGCACGATCGGCGATGCGGCGCTCGGTCTCGCGGTGCGCAAGGGCGAGGCGAGTTCGTGGGGGCTCGATGGCGCGATGACCGATCAGCTCGTGTCGCGCTACCGGCTGCCGCAGCCGCGCGGCGTGCTCGCGCCGGCGCTGCGCGCGCACGCCTCGGCCGCGATGGACGTGTCGGACGGTCTTGTGGCGGATCTCGCCAAGCTGTGCCGTGCCTCCGAGGTCTCGGCAGATATTGAGGTTGCACGCGTACCGTTGTCGGCGGCGGCGCGCCGGGCGCTCGCGGCCGATCCGGCGCTGATCGAGCCCGCGCTCACCGGCGGCGAGGACTATGAGATCCTGTGTGCAGTTGCCGACGCCAAAGCCGCGGAGTTCGCCAAAGCCGCTGCGGCGGCCGGTGTTCCCGTCGCCGAGATCGGCCGTTGCGTCGCCGGCGAGGCGCCGCCACGCTTTCTCGATGCGCAGCGGCATGCGCTTACCTTTGCGCGGCCCGGCTACAGCCACTTCTGACGGACTTTAGGGGGCATGATCTGCTTCCGAAAACCGGTTCCCGCTTTTCGGGATCATGCCTAGGACATCACAGCCCCGCGCCCCACGCAGTACCCTTGTGCTGCGCTGGCCGTTAGAAACGGCGGCCTTGTTTCGTCCGAATCCCCGCCGGGAGGAAATTTATGTCGGCGATTGCCGAAACGCCCATTGATGCCGCGAGCGGGGATCGCCTCGCCAAGCGCAATGCGTTCGTGCTCGCGACCGGGCAGGCGCTGGCGGGCGCCAACAACGCCGTGATCGTGATCACCGGCGGCATCCTCGGCTCCATGATGGCGCCGGACAAGAGCCTCGCCACCTTGCCGATCTCGCTGATGGTGTGCGGCATGGCGGCCGGGTCGCTGCCGGTCGGCGTGCTCGCGCGCCGTTTCGGCCGGCGCGTCGCCTACCAGATCGGCGCCGTGGTCGGCACGCTCGCCGGCCTCATCGGCTATACCGCCATCGTCAACGCCTCGTTCTGGCTCTACCTCGTGGCGACCTTCTGCGGCGGCCTCTACGCGGCCTCGCACATGTCCTATCGCTTCGCCGCGGCCGACACGGCGAGCGCCGAGTTTAGGCCGAAGGCGGTCGCCTGGGTGATGGCGGGCGGATTGTTCGCGGCCTTCATCGGGCCACAGCTCGTGATCTTCACCAAGGACGCGCTGCCGCCCTATCTCTTCGCCGCGAGCTATCTCGGCCAGGCGGCGGTCGCGGCGATCGCCTGTGCGCTGCTGTCGTTCGTGCAGGTGCCGACCGACGCGGTCCGCGTCCTCGATGGCGGGCGGCCTTTGCGTGCGATCGCGCGCGAGCCGCGGTTCGTCGTGGCGGCGACCTGCGGCACCGCGAGCTACGCGCTAATGAACCTGATGATGACCGCGGCGCCGCTCGCGATGGTCGACTGCGGGCTCTCGGTCTCGGACGCAACGCTCGGCATTCAGTGGCACGTGCTCGCGATGTACGCGCCGAGCTTCGTCACCGGCTCGCTGATCCTGCGCTTCGGCGTCACGCGCATCATGGCCGCCGGGCTGGTGCTGCTCGCGCTCTCTGCCGTGGTCGGATACTCCGGCATCACGGTCTGGCATTTTTGGATCGCGCTGATCCTGCTCGGAGTAGGGTGGAATTTCACCCTGGTCGGCGCGACCACCATGGTGACCGAGACGCATCGGGCCGAGGAGCGCAACAAGGTGCAGGCGTTCAACGACTTCTGCATCTTCGGCACAATGGCGGTCGGCTCATTCATCTCGGGCGGGATGCTGGCGCATTTCGGCTGGTTCCTGGTCAATGTCGTGATGTTCCCTGTAGTGGCCGTGGCGGGCGGAATGCTCGCCTGGCTTGCGCTGCGGGACCGTCACCGGGTCGCCTAAAACGCGCCAGGCCTCGTTCTAACGTCCTGACAGAACGGCCGATTTGTGCCGTTGCTGACCCGTCGCTTTTTGGTTATATCCGCGCCACTTTCTGCCGGGGACGGGCGACAGGCGAGTCGCCCCGCGACCCGGCGCGCCCGTCGCGGATAAGGGGCCGCGAGCGGGTTTCCAGCAAAAGAGGTTGTGCTTCATGACTGCTCTTTGGGCCATCATCGGCTGTGGCGCGCTTTCGATTGTTTACGGCATTTGGGCGATCCAATCCGTGATGTCGGCGGATGCCGGCACGACGCGGATGCAGGAGATCGCGGGCGCGGTCGCGGAAGGCGCGCAGGCCTATCTCAAGCGCCAGTACATGACCATCGCGATGGTCGGCGTCGTTGTCTTCATCGGCATCTGGTTCTTGCTCGGCGCGCTGGTCGCGATCGGCTTCCTGATCGGCGCGGTGCTGTCCGGCGCGGCCGGCTTCATCGGCATGAACGTCTCGGTGCGCGCGAACGTGCGCACCGCGCAGGCCGCCACGAAATCGCTCGCCGAAGGCTTGGCGATCTCGTTCAAGGCCGGCGCCGTCACCGGCATGCTCGTCGCCGGTCTCGCGCTGCTCGGCGTCTCGATCTACTTCTGGTTCCTGACCGGTCCGCGCGGCCTTGCGCCGGAGAGCCGCACGGTGATCGACGCGCTGGTCGCGCTCTCGTTCGGCGCCTCGCTGATCTCGATCTTCGCCCGTCTCGGCGGCGGCATCTTCACCAAGGGCGCCGACGTCGGCGCCGACCTCGTCGGCAAGGTCGAAGCCGGCATTCCGGAGGACGATCCGCGCAATCCCGCGACCATCGCGGACAATGTCGGCGACAACGTCGGCGACTGCGCCGGCATGGCGGCGGACCTGTTCGAGACCTACGCCGTGACCGTGGTCGCCACCATGGTGCTCGGCGCGATCTTCTTCGTCGGCCAGCCCGCGCTCGCCGCCTCGATGCTCTATCCGCTCGGCATCTGCGCAGCCTGCATCGTGACCTCGATCGTCGGCACCTTCTTCGTCAAGCTCGGCGCCAACGGCTCGATCATGGGCGCGCTCTACAAGGGGCTGATTGCGGGCGGTGTGCTCTCGATCGTCGGACTTTGGATCGCGACCCAGTACCTGCTGCCGAACGGCTTCGGCGTGCTCGGCAAGGCCGCGGGCGTCGACATCACCGGCAAGGCGCTGTTCATCTGCGGCATCATCGGCCTGATCGTGACCGGCCTGATCGTGTGGATCACCGAATACTACACCGGCACCGGCAAGCGTCCGGTGGTGTCGATCGCGCAGGCTTCGGTGACCGGCCACGGCACCAACGTGATCCAGGGCCTCGCAGTGTCGCTCGAGGCAACCGCGCTGCCTGCGATCGTGATCGTCGCCGGCATCATCATCACGTATCAGTTGGCCGGCCTCTACGGCACCGCGATCGCGGTCACCACCATGCTCGGCCTCGCCGGCATGATCGTCGCGCTCGACGCGTTCGGTCCGGTCACCGACAATGCCGGCGGCATTGCCGAGATGAGCGGCCTGCCGAAGGACGTGCGCAAGAACACCGACGCGCTCGATGCGGTCGGCAACACCACCAAGGCCGTCACCAAGGGTTATGCGATCGGCTCGGCGGGCCTCGGCGCGCTCGTGCTGTTCGCCGCCTATACCAACGACATCAGCGCGTTCATCAAGTCGGGCGCGCCCTACTTCAAGGATGTCGGCACGGTGTCGTTCGACCTGTCGAACCCGTATGTGGTCGCGGGGCTCATCTTTGGCGGCCTGATCCCGTATTTGTTCGGCGGCATCGCGATGACGGCGGTCGGCCGCGCTGCCGGCTCGGTGGTGCAGGAAGTGCGCCGCCAGTTCCGCGAAAAGCCCGGCATCATGGAAGGCAAGGATCGTCCCGACTATGGCCGCGCGGTCGACATGCTGACCCGCGCCGCCATCAAGGAAATGATCCTGCCGTCGCTGCTGCCGGTGCTGGCGCCGATCGTGGTTTACTTCGGTGTGCTGTGGATCTCGGGCTCGAAGGCGAATGCGTTCGCGGCGCTCGGCGCCTCGCTGCTCGGCGTGATCGTGAACGGTCTTTTCGTGGCGATCTCGATGACCTCGGGCGGCGGCGCGTGGGACAACGCCAAGAAGTCGTTCGAGGACGGCTTCGTCGACAAGGACGGCGTCAAGCACGTGAAGGGCGGCGACGCCCACAAGGCCTCGGTCACCGGCGACACCGTCGGCGATCCCTACAAAGACACGGCGGGTCCGGCCGTGAACCCGGCGATCAAGATCACCAACATCGTCGCGCTGCTGCTGATCGCGATCCTGGCGCACGGCTGATCTGGCCCGACCGGCTCGAATATCAAAGCCCCGCGGCTCCGGCCGCGGGGCTTTTTCTTTGGATCAAGCCAATGCTCCGATCCGCCGGAGAACGAGCTCGGCGGTCATCAAATCCAGGTGCCCGCCGCCGGCATTCTTGAAAAACGTGATGTCGGACGGTGATCGACGCCCCGCAACGCGACCTGCCACGAGATCGTACAAATCTCCCTGGACGTCGCTCGCGCGAATGGCGCCGTTTTCGATCGGCCCAAGAATGTCGCCGACGCCATCGAAGGCGGATTCGCGCCGATCGGTGAAGATCACGGCACGCCGCGCGGCTTCATCATCCGCCTCGCGGGTTTCGGGATTGTACCCGCCGACCAGATCGAGGTGCATTCCGGGCCGAAGATTCGCACCCTTGATCAGCGGGTCGCGGGAACGGGTGCAGGTCGTGATCACATCCGCGTCTCGGGTGGCGGCATCGAGGTCCTGAACCGCTTCGGCGTCGATTCCCTCGCGTATGAGAGACGCGACGACCTTCTCGGCCCGTTCAGGGGTTCTGTTCCAGATCATGACGCGCTCAAGCGACGGCCGCGCCGCGCGGTGCGAATGCACGAGCCTGCTCGACATTTCTCCGGCGCCGACCACCAGCAGCGTCTGCGGCTCGGCCGGCGCGAGCAGCCTTGCCCCGAGTCCTGAATCCGCCGCCGTTCTCCAATAGGTGACCTCGGTCCCGTCCAGCACCGCGAGCGGGTGCCCGTCCGTCCCGTCAAAGATGACGCAGACTGCCTGCACGGCCGGCAGCTTTCCGCGTTGCAGGTTGTCCGGAAAGCTGGTGATGAGCTTACTGGCCATGAACCGGCCGGAGTCGACGGCGTGACGGACAAAGTAGTGCCCCCCGCCCAGAAACGCGTCCTGGATTTCCATCTTTGGTCGCTTGTGGGCAGCCTCCAATGCGTCGATCAGAGCCGGAAACGTCAGTGTGCGTCGAATCTCCTCGGCATTCACGAAACGCATGTTCTTCCCCAGATGATCGCAGGTTGAAAGTTAGTCCGAAACTGATGTCGGATCGGGTGCATTTGTCCGGCATTTCATTCAAATCTGACCGAAGGGCTTCAGGTGAATTTAGAAGAATGCGTCTAAGGTTGAGCGCATAGAATGACGCATTGGTTAGCAGACCCCGCCCACGGCTCCGGCGGGGTTTTGCTTTTCTAGACCGAGATGCCACACTTCCCCTGGGACGGCTTTGAGCGCCGGCACGACGGGGGACGCATGATCAGGCAAGCAGTTTGGGGCGCTTTGGCTTTGGCGCTGTTGCAGGGCGTGGCGCGCGCCCAGGAGCTTCCGGCCGGGCCGCAGATCAACGTCACCATGGTGACGCAGCTCTCTCCGACCATCCCGCAATATACCCGCGTCGACATTCCGATGCTGCGTGAAGGCATTCCGCAGCGCAGCCGCGGCCGCGTCCAGGTGACGCTCGCGAGCTGGCCGGAACGCAATCTCACGGGACCTGAGCTGTTGCGCGTGCTGCGCGCCGGGCAGATCGACCTCGGCGGCATCGCGATGCCGACGGTCGCCGGCGACGCGCCGCTGCTCGACATCATCGATCTCGCCGGTCTGCTCTCGTCGCACGCGATGGGCCGCAAGGTCGCGGAAGCCGTGATGCCCGAGCTCAATAAGGAGCTGGAGCGGTTCGGCGTGAAGCTCATCGCCACCTATCCGTTCCCCGCTCAGGTGTTCTTCTGCCGCGAGCCGATCACCTCGCTTGCGGACGTGAAGGGACGGCGCGTGCGTACGCCCGGCGGCTCGCAGAACGACTTCATCCAGGCCATCGGCGGTCAGCCGGTCGCGATCGGCTTTCCCGAAGTCTATTCGGCGCTTGAGCGCGGCGTCGTCGATTGCGCCGTGACCGGAACGGCGACCGGCAACGGGGCGCGCTGGTACGAGGTGACGCGGCATCTCTACGTCCTCCCGGTCCAATGGGGGATCGCGTCCTACGGCGTCAACCTCGCGTGGTGGAACAAGCTCGATCCCGCGGTGCGCGATTTCCTGCAGAAGGTGATGCACGAGGTGCAGGAGAAACAGTGGGCGCTCGGACTCGAGCTGACCGAGGACGGCGTCGCCTGCAACGGCGGGCAAAAGGACGGCTGCAAGATCGGCCGCGTCGTCGAGGACAAGCCGATGACGGTGACGCGCGCCACCGAGGCCGATATCGCGACGTTGAAGACCTCGCTGACCAGCGTCGTGCTGCCGGCCTGG
>Ga0081539_10000390_pt1 | contig 94524 bp, 80 predicted proteins | sample TabmetS4T2R2_FD_71023 | JGI IMG/M metagenome (GOLD analysis project Ga0081539, IMG submission 71023) | Tabebuia heterophylla rhizosphere microbial communities from the University of Puerto Rico - S4T2R2 | ecosystem: Host-associated > Plants > Roots > Rhizosphere ... | reverse complement strand
CGAAGGCGACTTTCATATATTTTCCTTTGCTATTACTCACCGTACCTCCAACAGATGTCCAACCGGCGCTGTTCAGAACAACGTGTCTAAAGCGGAACCGATGTCCGGGGTATCTCGCTAAAGCAAGCGTCTCTAACTTTTTGGTTGTTTATTACGCTAACGAAACCAAACGGATCGTTGCCATCAGGCTCCAAGGTGCCAGTCCTATGACCTAGCTCATGAAGTAGGACGAACGCAGCTGCCTGCACATTATCGAGCTGTATATTATCCCTTTGGCGCAATTTCAGATTATATCCCACCTGAACTGTTACTGATCCGCTCGTGTCCATGAATGGTTTGTCAGGTGCGATCGTTATCGTCTTCCCCAGAGTTTGGGCCCATGCGTTTGAGTTTTGTGTTGCCCCGAATTGGAAGGAGGTGTTTTTTAGCGCTTTCTCAGCATTTTTAATACCCCCGAATAGATCGGCGCATGCGTTCTTTCCGTCGTTTTCGTGAATCCGTTTCCAGACTTCATCATATGCATTATTAAATCGGTCCTGCTGCTCTGAACTTGCACTCTTGACCTTGGGGCGCTTCGGTTGATCAGAACTAATGAGCCAAGTGAGTGAGGGCATGTTAGAGACCGCTGTTGTTTCCCAGCGGCCGGATTCGTCTTCTTCGCGGCCCGGCACCCACCTCCGTTGGTAGTTTCTGTAGTTGGCAGATTCCTTTGCGATGGCTTCATTTAATCCCAAGTCGCCGTGATAGAAGATTTGGAGATTCTGAATGAAGTCGTCCAGCGAGACGCGTACGCCATCAATCGAGTAAGTCGTGTTCGGTTGCGATGGATTGTTAGTCGCGGGATAAGGAGCCAGCAGCCCCTCATCGGGAATACTCTGTTGGTATGTCCAATCGCTCGTACCCCGGTTCGTTCCGTACGGGTCTAGTTCCTGCTGCTGTCCGACTGAGTTCGCGACCCCAACTGTGCGGTAAGTCGCGTTGCTTGGGTCACGATAATCCCACCAAATCCACTCCGTTAAAGTACCGTTTGATTCCTGCCAGGCAATTATTCCGTTATCACCATAAATGAACGTCTGCCAGTTGAAGTACGCGTATTGGCTATTCGGGTCATCATTCGTACGCGTCTCCCGCAACACACGCCCTAACACGGTTGAATAGATTGAGAAGGAATAAGTGGTGACGTCCCTCTCCTGCACCGGATCCCACACTACTTCGACGCTCTTAATCTTTTTCCCGTCTCCGTCCGTGCCGAAGGTTACTGTGCTGTCAGACCAAGCCATATCAAGGCGCCCACCTGCGTCGTAGCTGTAAGCTGTCCCAGGCATCGAAAGCAGATTGCCATCAGGGTCATAACTCCAGAGTTGTCCGACCGGATCGTGACGATTGTTTGTGTAACTATCAGAACCGGTACCCGGGCCAAAGCTCCAAAAAGAGCTTGTGCGATCCGTTTGGTGACCCATCGCATCGTAACTAATAAATTCTTTGTAAGGCCGATCCGAGGTGAGCCCCTGTCCGCGCGCCTCAGCCCCAGAATATGCCTCTTTTACCCGACCTGCATGATCCCATCGGTACAGACGATCGAAACGGTGATCTATCGCATCACTGGAAAATTTCAACAAGCCGTCCGCGTAATAATCGTATGTTTTTGAAATTACGGCAGGAATTTGAAAGCTCGCTGCTTGCAGACGGTTATTGTAGGTGGCGTCCAAAGTTTTACCGTTGCCGTAGGATGCGTGCTTAACTGCGCCCCAGGCGCGATACTGAAGGGCCGACAAGTAGGTGCTTACGCCAGCGAAAGTAGTGCCCGTGATAGCCAGTAGTTGCCCGCTCACGTCGCGGGTGTAATTGATCGTCTTGTTGCCTGGGTCCGTGATGCTACTTAGCTGGCCGGCCAGGTTATAGCCGTAACTTATCGTGTAAACCAGTGGATGCGTTTGACTGAAGGTACGCTTCTCCAAAGTCATGCGGGAGAGCGAGTCGTACTCGTAGTCGACTTGTCCGAGGCCATCGATCATTTTGGTTCGATTACGCGCGCCGTCGTATTCATAGGTAACACCTGCGGGAACGGTGATGTTCGAACCCGAAGGCGCCGAATAGGTGATGCTGTTTACTAAATGCCGATTGTTGTATCCATAGATAGTCGCAGCGCCTCGGGCATCAATCACTGACGCTAGGGTATCGTTGGGGTTGTAGGTATAAGTCGTGAACGTTCCCGCGGTCTGCTCCGGCACATGCTTCGATTTCAGCCGGCCAAAACCATCGTAGGTCATGGTCGTCGTTTGATAGGTGCTGCTACCTTCGGGACCAGCGTACTGGCGGATCTGCTCGATCTGGTCGCGAGCGTTGTAGGTGTTGACAGTGGCGGCGTACACACTGGCGCCCTGCCAGTTCAGGACTTCTGTTTTCACCGTGCGGCCGAGAACGTCTGAATAGATCTTCTGCTGGCGTCGTTTGGGGACGCCGCCGTCAATCGTACCTTCGTCCGTCAAGGTCACGACTTCGCCGCCGGCGCAGCCGCAACCTGAGTAATCAGCTTCTCTGGTCGTGTTGTCAGGGTTTGTTGTAACTAGCGGGCGGCCTTTCCAGTCGTAAGTCTGCTGCGTGTAGTAGAAACCTGCCGCATCATCGCCACTCGCAATCCACGCGTAGTCTACTTCCGTCGGGTTCGATACTTTCCACGCGCGCCCCATCTGATCGTAGATCGTGTTGACGGTGCGGTAACCACCGTAACTGCCGGGATGATTGCCGGCGACGCGCATGACGCGCCCGAGCCCGTCAACAGCCGTAACGGAATACAATTCATCGGCAACGTTATTCACGGTGGCCAAACTCGCGACATAGTCCGAGCCGTACCAGAACCGCTTGTACGCGCCGTTGTTCGCGGTTGTGATTCGTTCCAGTTGGCCCAGCGGGTTATAGCTCAGGGTTTGGGTCACACCCTGCGTTTGCCCGGCCGGCGTCGGCGACTCAGTGCGTGTGGTGGCGCCGAAGTCATAGTTGTACTGCGCGTAAGAACTAAACTGGTCCGCATCCGTCATCGTCGTGGGATAAGCAAACGTGTTGCGATCAACCGTGTCGGAAAACGAGTCGGCATAGCTGATGCTCGTGCCATGCCCCAAGTGGTCCTCAGTCCTGATCACCGAACCCGTGCGGTTGTACTTGATGTAGCTCCGCGTCACCTTGTCGGAGTTGTTAAGGTCGGTGACGTCCCAGCGGCCGATCCAACACAGATTGCCGCGTCCCGAGGGATCGCTGCTGGATTCATGTTGCGTAGCAGGTTGTGGAGTTTCCGCCCAGGTATCATTGCCCCAATCGTAGTCGTACCAGACTCTCGACTGCGGGTTGTTGTTGCCATCGTAGACCATGCGTTCGCGCACCAGACCGAGAACCCGGCGGTCGATATACGGTTGGCCCGTAATGTAGCTCGTCGGGGGGCGGCGCAAGAGGGTGGCGGCGTCGGCTGCATACTCCTTGACCTCCGTTGCCAAAGCCACGGGATTCGGGAGATTGAATGAAGAGTAAACAGTCTCGGTGCGACGACGGTTGCCCGCTTCATCATAAATACTGACGTCGTAAGCTCGAGGGTTCTTTTGATAAGAAACCGTTGTGTCGTCCTGCGTCCACGAGGTGGTCGTCCACTTTTTCTTCACGCCCGCCGACCAGACCTCGGTGCCGGTAGTCAGTCCGGTTTGCCAGCCCGAGGTGGCGAACAACTCCTTGTACAGGGTGCCATCAGGTGCTGTCAGTTGCGCCCAGGAACGATCGCTTGCTGCGGTGTAACTGGTAATCACTTCAGCGGGCAGACCGTTCACGCCAGTCCAGTTCCGCGCTGAGACGCGGCTATCTGTCAGCCGCGGCGCGTCGCCGAAAGATGCTTCGTAGGTGAAACTCGTCGCGTTGCGCTCGTACACGCCGAAATAGTTTCTGATGACTGAGACTTGCATCGAGTTGGTGTAATCGAAGGTCACGTACGACGTGTCGTTGAGATTAACCTGTGTGATTACTGGTAACGTCGTGCCGTTCTTTGGCGCAATGACGCCCTCCAGCGAAGTATCTGCAAAGCTTCCCTGCATGTTCCGTGGTGCCCAGCCGAAGCTGACCCACTGGTGAGACGGCTGCCCACTCCAGGCCTGCGTGATCGACACCAGATTATCGTTCGTGTCGTAGTTGAAAGTGATTAGCCGGCCGAGCGTATCGGTAATGTTTGTAAGCCGGCCGATGGCGGTGTAGTTGATGCTAATGTAGTTGCCGTTGCGGTCCTTGATTTCCGTGCAGCGGTACTCGTTGTTGCTGTACGTGAGCGTCAGCCTGGTGCCGTCAGTCGAATACACGAGCAGGTTTCCGCCGGTTTCGGTCAACCGCAGGTAGGAGGAATCTGCGGCTTCATAGATGTTGGACGTGCCGACCTGCCGCAGTTCCACTCGTTTGCCCGAACCTGTAATCAGTAAGTAAGCATTGCGAGCCGTTTGCGCATCGAAGACCTTCATTTGAACGGTCGGAAAACCGAGGCGAAAGCCAGGACTGGGAAATCCGTTGTCTTCGTCGAAATAAATGTATGGACCAGAGCGCGTCCAGACCATCGATGAGTAAGAAAGCGCGAGACCGAGGTCGAGGCCCGCGCGGCCGGGCAAGCTGAGTAGCGGTACGCTCCAGCTTGCATCGCGTGTGAGTAGTCCGCTGCCGGGCTGGTTGCGCGGGTCGACGCGCGCGGAGATCAGCGACGCGGCCTTTGCACTGGCAGATCCGTTCGGCGTGACGTTCGCGATTATCGCGGCAAACTCAGTCGACTCCTCAAAACCACGCCGTACATTTTCCCGGCCCATACTCGAAACCGCATTCTCCCAATTGGTCCACCCAGCGGGATCCGGCTCGCGCATCAAGTACGCTTTGTACAAATCATAAACGTACCAATGATTAAGGCGCTCGCGAGCGGCGTATTCGCTCGATTCGAAAAGCGTCTTTCCCAATTCAATCGCGGCCAGCTTCAAGGACGTCTGACCCTGACCATAAGCGACGCGGAATTGATCGTTCCAGTAGGCTGACTCATCACTGCTTGGCGAGCGCAGCAACGCCCAGCTAAAGAAGTTCTGCACAAACTGATCGTCCGGAAGCGGTGGCGGTGAACTCAGGCGGCGGCGAGCATGTGCACGCCGGATCTGCTTGTCTGCCGGCTCGGTGTTTGGTGGTTCGGGATCCCCAACACGGCGGCCATTCCACGGCTGCAACGATAACTTCGGCGAACGAATCGTAGAGGGGATTGGCGCACGACGCTCGCGCCGGAGGTTCGACTCATTCCTGATTTGTTCAAGATTCGGCAAGTCGCCTTCAGGCTTGCCGGGTGTGGGCCGACCTCCGCGTCCCGCGCTTTGGCTTTGTCCTTGAGCTCTGCCACGAACCAGCAACGAAATTTCTGCCAACGGCAGCAGGGCGATACACGTTGTTAAGAGAACAAAAGTCCGAAGCCGAGCACGAAGGCCAAGAAACGGAATATGCATGGCGAGTCCTTTCAGTGAGATCTGAACCCAGCCGCTTGTTCGATATTTATGGTTATGTCAACCGGGGGAGTTGAGGACTGACTGAGCTTGAAGCAGGCGCACTTTAATCGCGCGGGAGAGAAAAAGTCAACGAGATGTTTTTTGCTTCCGAGACGTACTAGAAGTTCCGATCGTCGACGTCGACCTTCTGCACGGCGAACACCACGCGCATCGTGTCGGGGCGGCGATCCATTGAAGCGGGGACGAAGGCGGCGTCCTGCCGCAAGGCAGACTCAAACTCGTCCAGCATGCGTTTGTTGCGCGGCGGTTGCACCACGTCCGCCAGAGACGCAGCGCCGTTGCTGAACACGTTCGTCACCACGATCATGTCGTCCGAGTCGCCATCGACATGCGCGCGCGGACGCGCATAAGAGATCGTCAATGCGGCTAACGCACCCCCGGGATTCAACGTCGGCGATTCCACCGTCACTGAACCACGACTGGCCGCAAAACCTTCCGGAGTTATCGGTTGATATAAGTCGTAACCACCCTCAGCAGTCACTACAAACACACTGGTGCGTTGCTGGGCCGCTGCTTCTCGCAAAGCGACAAAGTGCGGACGCAGCGCTGTAAACATCAGAAAGAACATGAGGACGGAGGCAAATGAACCGGCGCTGTAAGGCATCAGCCACGGTTCGACGATACGGCTGATTCGTTGGGCCAGCGAACGGGTCGGCTGCTGCCGGCGAGCGGCTGCTTCAATCGCGAGTGCGTCGGAGATCGTGGCTGCCAGATCTGACGGCGCCGCCGGCGGCGTCAACAAACTCAGTCGACGGCGCAGCGCACGCAACTCGATCACCTCATCGCGACAGACGGGACAACGATCGATATGCTCGTCGATCGCTACGCGAGCCGGCAGAGACACACAATCGTCAACGTACTGTGAAAGCGATTGTCTGGTTTCTTCGCACAACATAAGGCATTTCCAATTGTCGATTGCCAATTGCTGGAATCGGTCGCCGACTGCGTAACCGAAATCGACAATCGGCAATTGGCAATCGACAAATGTGTGGATGGCTGACCGACCCCGGCTGCTCCCTTTCAACAAGAGCAACTCCGACAAGTTCTGGGCAACCCCTCCAGGCTTGAGTGAGCATGCTTCAACGGGTGTTGCTGGCCACGTTTTCAATACGCCCTATCATGCCGCTGCGGAAGCCTCTGATCCCGCCGTTTCCTCACTACGACCCATTTGGCACCGAGTTTCGTGAGCCGGGGCGGGTCAGCCATCCTGATCCCAATCGGTTATTACAAAGATCCTTCCAGCTTTCGCCGGAGTTCCTGACGTCCACGCGCCAATCGTGACTTAACCGTTCCCACACTGATATCGAGCGCGATGGCAATCTCCTCGTAAGCAAACCCTTCAATGTCTCTTAACACTACCGTTTCTCGGTAGACGCGCTTCAAAGAACTCAATGCTTTTCGTAACGCGCGCTCTCGCTCGTGAGCGAGTGCGTCTTGCTCGGGATTGCCGCCATTCTCAGACTTGAGTGTCGCAAGCAGAGAATTCTGACCGTTCGCTTGCGGCGCATCGATTGAGACGGTGGCATCGCGACGGCGCCTGCGCCACCAGCGCCAACGATTGCGCGCCTGGTTGATGGCGATGCGATAGATCCAGGTGCGCAAGTCTGACTCGCCGCGGAAATGGCCGATGCTTTGAAACGCCCGCAAAAACGTTTCCTGCGTCAGGTCGCGCGCTTCCTCGCTGCTCTCGGTCAGGCGATAGAGCAGACCGTAAATTTCACCCGAGCGCTCGTGAACCAGGATTTCGAAAGCCGCCGCGTCGCCGCGCTTCAATCTTTCAATGAACTGCGCCTCGATTGGAGGCCGTGGCTCAGCCCGGGTCGCCGGTGCAACCTGCTCTAATTCGATTTGCCCGCGGAGGGCTATTGGCTCTCCGTAGCTCACTGATCACCCCCTGGGGCGGGAATCAGAGCATTTAAAGATTTTGCCCATTCCCGGACAGGCCTCGGCTTAGACACCCGACCACCGTATTTGTTCCCGAAAAAATTTCTGGCGCCGCTAAGCTTCATGGTAGCTTCTTCATCGCGTCGTCGAGGCTCCGAGTTGACAACTTTTCCGACGCGCCATTAGAGTGACGATTTCGGTAATCATACACCCAAGAGAACGCAGCCGACTATGCAGGCTTGCGAAAGGAACCTAAGTGGCAAAGTACAAGAAAAAGCGGGCACGCGAACTTCAACACGACCGCTTTCGCGATACGACGATGGGCTTCTTCGACCGTCTCGGCGAGGCGTTGGAGGGCAAAGGCCGAACGATCCTTTACGGCCTGGGCGCCGTGCTGCTGGTCAGCATTCTCGTCATAACCTTCGTTAAATGGCGCAACCGTAAGGCTGGCGAGGCCCAACAGGCCCTCGGCCGCGCTATCACCATTGCCACCGCCGATATCAACGAGACGCCGCCGCCGAACAGCACGGAACCATCATTCGCGACCGAATACCAGCGGTCACAGCGGGCCATCGAAGAATTTGAGAAAGTAGCCGCGAAATACGGCGACCCTTACCGCGCTGAAGCGCGTTATTTCATCGCCTCCAATCGTTTGCTGGTCGACCGGCCGAAGGGCATGACCGAACTCGCCGAACTCTCCAAGAGCAGCGTCCCCGAGGTTGCCGCGTTGTCGAAATTCGCCCTTGCCCAGGCGAAGGAAAGCGACGGCAAGCTCGACGAGGCCGCGCAGCTCTACAGCGAACTCGCCAAACAAAACAGCGCCGGCGTGAGTGCCGAGACGGCGAATCTTCGCTTGGCCAAGGTCTACAATAAGATGGGTAAGAAGAAAGAAGCGGCCGACGTTCTCTTCAACATCGTCGACGCCTCACGCAAGGCCAAGGACGACCAAAACCAACCGGCGCCGATTTCGGCCGCCGCGCGCGAAGCCGCCACTGAATTACAGAAGCTCGACCCGGCGCGTTATGCGCAACTTCCGCCCGAGACCCCTTCGTTACTCGGTTAACGTCTGAAACTCGCGCGGAGGACGAACCCGGCTTGGACAATCTAACGCATTCACTCGTCGGACTGACGGCAGCCAAGACGGGTCTGGAAAGATTGTCACCGGGCGCGACACTGCTGTGCGTTCTCGCCGCCAACTCACCTGACGGTGACGTCGCCGTCGCACTGTTTGGCGACCGCTGGGACCTCCTGCAACATCATCGCGGTATCACTCACGCAATCGTGGGCACGGCGTTTCTCGCCTTGCTGGTGCCGCTGATCTTCTACGGAGTCGATCGGCTCTGGGCGCGCGTGCGACACGGGCCGCCGCACACAAATTTGCGCGGGTTGATGATCGCCTCGTTCATCGTCAGCGCCACACATCCACTGCTCGACTGGACGAACAACTACGGCATTCGTTTCCTGCTGCCCTGGAACCCGCGCTGGTTCTACGGCGATCTGGTTTTCATCGTCGATCCATTTATCTGGGTGCTGCTCATTGCCGGATTGCTCGTGATTTGGCGCGTGCGCGACCAGACGAAAGCGAAGATAGCGTTTGCTTCGTTTGCGCTGATCGTCGCCTATTGGGGTGCGCTCGGGATTGCGCATGCCCGCGCCGTTAGCAGAGGCGGCGAAGAGGCTCAGCGCATCGTGGCGCCGAACGGCGAAATCATCGCGAGACTGGCCGCGATGCCGACGCTGGCTAATCCGCTGCGCTGGGATTGCGTGTTTGAAACTGACAAGGCGACCTATCGATTTCGCGTCGCGCTGAACGGCCAAACACCTGCCGGTCGCGTGGTTCGCTATCCAAAGCCATCGGGTGCTTTGGACACAGCGTTGCGGGAAGTCGCGCAGGAAAAGCCAGCGCGTGTGTTTCTCGGTTTCGCGCGCTTTCCCGTGGCGCGCCTCGCGGATCCGAGTTGCACGACGCAAACGCTGCTGCAATTGGCTGACTTGCGTTACACTGAACCCGGCGCATCGCGCGGCACTTTCGCAGTCGATTTGCCGGTCGATTGTCCCGATCAGGCATTAACCGAGGGCAGATGAGCGAACCAAAAGAATTGAATAGTCTGCCCGTTCTGGCCGAGGTCAACGACGAACGCGAACGCGCTCTCAAACGACCCGCGATCGCCAGCGTCCGTGTTTCACCTGGTCCGTATCTCGCGGTCGCCTGCGTCCTAACTTTCTTTGCCGCGTCGCTGCTGCGCGCTGATTACGACGTTCTGGCGCTGCTGCTCGTCGGCTTCAGCTGGATTGTTACTCCTTTATTAGCGCTCACCGATCGCATCGTGTTCGACGGCGTCGCGCTGCGTCGCCAGGGCCTCGTCGCATCGTGTCTGCATCTGCTGTTCGGGTATCGCAAGCAACTTGCAGTCGATGATTTCGAGACGGTGGAAACGCAGGCCGTTCGCACGCTGCGACGTGGCGGCAGTGTTCGCTATCGCTATCGCACGCAGATCAGCGGCAAGGGAAAACAGTTCGTCATCATCTCCGGCGGCCGCGACTACCGGAAGATGGTGCGCGAGTTGTTTCCGCTGATTCACGAGAACAAGCTCGACAGCCGCACGCGCGATCTGCGCGATTACCTGAACGACCCTAATTTTCTCGAACGTAAAGCGCAGCTCTCGCATCTTGCGTCGTCGGACGTTCTCGATACTGCAGAATCCCAATCGTGGCTGGGCCGCAAAACCAAACGTCCACGGCAAACAGAACCGGCGGAAGCAACGCCGGAAGACATCGAGCGGGCGCACGTGTTGCGCCGTCTTGGTAATGAGCTTCGCGTGTCCGGACGTTTGCGAGAAGCGGGTGAAGCGTTTCGACGCGCGCTGAACGTGCGTCCCCACGGACCGTGGTTGATTTACGATTGCGCGCGGTTGCTGCGATCGCAGGCGAGCGCGCAATCTGACGCGCGCCTGCTTTCACGAGCCCGCGCCGCGCTGCGTTTGGCCAGTATCCGTGCGAAAAACGACCTGGTGCTACTGCCGCTGATTGGCGAGAGTTTTCTGGAGTGCGGCGACGCGCGACAGGCGCGGCACGCGCTGCAAAAGGTGGTCGAGCTCGACAGTGGAAACTTCAAAGCGCGAGTCGGGCTGGCCGACATCGCGCTTCGCGAAGGCAAACTCGCGCACGTCATCCATCACTACCAGGAGGCCGCGCGCGTCAGTTCAGAACAAGCCCTCGCCCGCTATGCGCGCAGCGAGGGCGAATACTACCTGCAGCTCAATAACGACGATGATTACCTTGCCGCCGAGCTGCGCCGGATCAGTTGGTTGCAAACCGTAACACGCGTCCGGCGTCTCGCTTTGCGCGTCACGAACCTCAGCGTGCTCATCGCCTTGATTGGGGCTTTCATTGATCCGCTGGCGGCGAGTTTGGGTTGGTCACTCGCATCTTCTGCGTTAATCGTTTGGCTCGTGACCGTCGCCGGGACCAAGGCCCTTTTTCAGAGATCAAAACCCCGATCTGTGTAAATCCCCTCTAAGTTTTCTTACGTTTGGTCGTCGTCGCCTTTTTCGAAGGAGTAATCGTTCTTGCCTGCTGCTCAGCCGCTGACGCAACGGCATACGCCGCCTGCGGCGCGGGATTCAACAACGCATCCCAACGATAACGATTCGTTTCCTTCGGCTCAGCCAAGCGCTTGAACACCAGGTCAGTCACGGCGTTCACGATCCAGTTGTGGTAGAACTCACCCACTGACGCAAGCTCCGCATCAGGCGCCGGATTCATAAAGTCGATCGCATACGGCACGTCGTCCTTGATCGCAAACTCGACGGTGTTGATGTCGTAACCAAGCGCGCTGCAAAGCGTCCGCACGTCTTTCCGCACGCGCTCCGCCAGCGCCGGCGCCAGGTAATTCGGATTGTGAACGTACTGCTCGCCCGACAGGTACGGCTTGCGCGGATCGTAAGCCATGATCATCACTTCTTCCTGGCCGACGCAGTAACACCTGACAAACTGATCGAAATCAATCGACTCCTGCAATGTCATGCAGAGGGTGCCCGTCTTGTCGTACTCCGCCCAAAGCTCTTCCAATGAGTTGATCTTCGACACGTTTTTCCAGCCACCGCCATCAAACGGCTTCAAAAACGCCGGTAAGCCGATGTAATCGACGATCGCCTGCCAATCCATCGGAAACGCGAGATTGCGCAAACTCTCGCTGACGATTCCCTCGATGTAATCCTTCTGCGGCAACAGCACGGTCTTCGGGATCGCGACGCCGAGCTTTCGGCCGAGCGAGTAGTTGAAGAACTTGTCGTCCGCCGACCACCAGAACGGGTTATTGATGACTTTCGTGCCTTCGAGCGCCATCCGCTTCAACGTGGCGCGGTAAAACGGCACTTCGTGCGAAATGCGGTCAATCACGAGGTCGTACCGCGGCGGATCGTCGTAGCGGACGCCGTCGAGCTTGATGTACTCGGCGACCACATCGCCGCGCCCGCGTTCGTTAACTCCGTTGATTATTGCCTCGGGAAAGGTCTTTTCCCGCCCTACCAAAACTCCCACACGCTTCATTCTGCTTTGCGTATCCTTTCTGCAAAAATCAAGGAAAATACCGGGGGAGGTGTTGCTTGTCAAACCAGTCCGCGGCTACAATTCGGCTCTCCCTAGCGTTTGCCTGGAATCCAAGGAGAACAGTTACTTTTGTTTCGCCTACTTTTTGCCCTCATAGCTCTGTCCACGCTCGTAGCATTTGTTTCACTAGCCGGCACCGGCCGGGTAGCGGCGGCCTCGCAGGACACTAAGCCCCAAGCTCAGCCAGCAAAACCGCAGGAGAAAAAGCCGGCGGAGACAAAGCCGGCCGAACCACCGCGGCCTGACGGTATTAAGTTCACCGCCGAGCAGATCGTGGAATCGGTAATTCTCGTCTACGGAACGCGTCCCGGCCTCGAGCAGATTCGTCGCAACGGCGTCGAGCGCGGCCGGATAACCCGCTACACTGCCGAAGGAAGCCCCGAAGAAGCGAACTACGAGCGGCGTTTTGTCAGGGGTGAAAACCTCGAAAAAGACAAGATCCGCCTCGATCAGAAACTGCCGACGATGGAGTATTCGCTGATCTTCGACGACGGAAAACTGTGGGGCATCATCAACGGCGCGTCTTTCACGCCGCGACAGGAAGCCACCAAGGATTTCATCTCCCAACACATCCACAGCATCGATTCGCTGCTGCGTTACAAAGAGTGTGGCGCGACCATCACGCTGGTCGGAAAAGAGCAGCAAAAGGGCCTCGAGCTGTACGTCATCGATCTCGTAGACAAAGAGAAACGCAAGACGCGCTATTTCATCAGCGCGCGCTCGTTGCGCGTACTTTGGCTGGAGTACGAGGAAGGCCTGCCCGGAGGCGCCGCGGTGAAGTACATGCGGAAGTTTCTGGATTATCGCATCGTGCAGCAGACGCTCGTGCCTTATCGCGTAGTGCTGACGACTGACGGTCGCCAGAGCCAGGAAACGCAGGTGCTCAACATCACCTACGGCGTAAAAGTCAGCGACTCCATCTTCAAAAACCCCGAAGCCTAGCTCCCTGAGGTATCAGTATCCCACCGACTTCGTCGGTGGTACTGTCAAACCCAGCCTACAGATTCCACTAGGGTGGGTCTCAGTATCCCACCGACTTTGTCGGTGGTACTTTCAAACCTAGCCTACAGATTCCACTAGGGGGGTCTCAGTATCCCACCGACTTCGTCGGTGGTACTTTCAAACCCAGCCTACAGATTCCACTAGGGTGGGTCTCAGTATCCCACCGACTTCGTCGGTGGTACTCCATACATAGCCTAAGGACTTCGCTAGCTCATTTAACCACGGATTTCACGGAACCAGGGCCGGACGGAGGCGTGTATACCTGTCGGTTGGCGCGCCGGTGTGGCTATAATCTCAACTCCGTCGGCCTTTTTTGAGCCTGCCTGCCTGATGAATACGTTGACGACCATCGACGAGCTGGCCTTTGCGCCGGGCTTGCAGCAAGACACGTTGGAGGACACCACCTCCGACCACGCCCTGCTGGAAGCAACCCGGAGCGGCGACCAGGATGCGTTTGCCGAGTTGGTGAGTCGTTATCGAAACCAGATCACGAGCTACATTTATCGCATGACCAACGATTATGACGGCGCGGTCGATCTGGCTCAGGAGACTTTCGTCAGGGTGTATCGCGCACGGGATCGTTATCAACGCAGTTATGCGTTTTCGACTTACATCTATCGCATCGCGACGAACCTCGCGATCAGCGAGTTGCGCAAGCGCAAACGGCGCAAGCTGGTTTCCTTGACCGGGTTTTTTCAACCAGCGGACGGCGGCGAGCCGAAAGAATTGAATCCGCCGGACGGACGCCCGTTGCAGGACTCGGAGCTCGTCGAAGCGGAACGCCGGAATGCGGTGCAACGAGCGATCGGTACGCTGCCGGAGAAATATCGCGCGCCCTTGATCCTGCGCGACGTCGATGGCCGCAGCTATGACGAGATCGCCGCGATTCTCGAGACGAGCGAAGGAACCGTGAAGTCGAGAATCAGCCGCGCCCGCGGTTTCCTGCGCGAGAAGATGCGGGCTTATTTGTGAGGTGACTATGAAAGAGCAACGATGTGAACTGGTTCGACGCGAACTCGAAGAGCTGCCGCCAAACGAAGAATTCAGCACTGCTGCTGCCGAGCACTTGCAGTCGTGCGCCGACTGCCGTGAATTTCACCGGCAGCAAGTAAAGCTGCGGCAGATCGTCGGCAGCCTCGGCACGGTGAACGCACCTCCCGATTTCGATTTTCGTTTGCGCGCTCGGTTGGCGGCTGATGCGGGCATGTCCGGGTTTCGTTACTGGTCGTTTGCAGTGAAGGGCCTGGCGACAGCGGCGATCCTGGTGGTGTTTGGAGTCGCCGTGGCGGTTATCTGGCAGCGTGGAACGCCGCCGGCGCCGGTTGCCGAAGGAACACGGACTGAACCGAAGAAACCAGACGACCCAAAGATTACGACACCGGCAGCTCCTGAGGTCAGGCCGACCGTAGCCGTTAACCACGAGCCGAAAGCTGTCAAAGAACCGAGAGTTGTTAACCAGCCGAAACGAAGAGTCGAGCGATCGTTCGTCGCTAAAGTGAAGCGGCCGTTGAGTGCCGTCGAGTTCAGCAGCGAACGAGCAAACGTGGTCAGCAACACGCAGCCGGCGCTGAACAACGAACCCGTGTTTCCCATCGAAGCGTCACTGCAGTCTTTGAAAGTTTCTCTCGAGGACGGCCGCGGCAACGCACGCACGATCTCGTTCCCGACCGTCAGCTTCGGTTCGCAACGCGTGCTGACGACGGCGAATCAATTTGCTCCCAAGGGTGTTTGGTAGGGGATTTACGCAGATGTTCAGAACTTTCGCGACACGAATGGCGCACCTCGCAGGAATACTTCTTCTGTGTGCGTCGGTGCTGGCCCAAACACCCGCGCCGCAAACACCGGCTCCGCTACGCCGGCCGACCACACAAGTGCGGGTTGAATCCGCAAGCGGTCAGCGCCGTCCGGCGCCGCAAGTCGTCACGATCGTTCATCGTCTCAACGGGCTGAAAATGTTTCGCCTGCTGCTCCGTTCGCAACAGCAGGCGCAGGTGATCGCGAGTCTCGATTCGACTTTCAATCTGCTCGACGACGTGCACACTAACGTCATCGCCGGCGTGGCGATGGACGACGGTCAAACCATCGCCGCCTGGCTGCCGGAGGCGAATGTAGAGTTTGCGCCGCAGATGCCAAACTCATTCACTGAAGCAAAAGCCTGGGAAGCATCGCAGTTCAAGTACCAGTTTGCCGATGCTCCCGACGTGACGGTAATCGGACCAGACGGAAAACAACTGCTCGCGAAGTACATCGGTTTCGACGCCAACACCGGTCTTTCGATCCTACGGCTCAACGAGAGAAACCTGTTTCCGCCCGCAACGATGCGTGATGAGCCACTCGGTCCTGGTGAGAACGTGTTGCTGTTTGGACCCGAACCAGTCAGGACCAACCAGTCGCTCGTGAGCAACAATCTTTACGTTCGCATCGCCGCCAGCGAGGGACGAATCGAGAACGTGTTGCCGGCTCCGTCGGGAGAAGTCGCGCGCTTCAAAGTCAGCGCGCGGCGATTGTCAGACGCAAACATCGGCAGCGTGGCGGTGAACGAACAAGGGCAAACTATCGGCATAGTCGACGGGCTCGAAGGGAACGAGGCGACCATCCTGCCGGCAGCTTCGATTCGCCGCGCGGCGCAACGCGTGTTGGAACAAAAGGGCAGCGTGCCTCGTCCGTGGCTCGGAGTTAAGGGTGAGGCGGTGTCGGCGCTCAACTTCGACCAGATCGTGAATCACGGTTGGACGATGGACCGCGCGGCCGATCTCGCGGGGAAACACCGCGGCATCATGCTGACGTCGGTTGTGCCCAATAGCCCTGCGGCACGAGCGGCCTTGCGCGCCGGCGATGTGATTCTCAAGGTTGATGACAAAGAAATCCATAACGCCGACGACTTCACCTGGTGGCTGGAACAAGCCGGCCCGAGCAGTTCGGTGCAGTTTACGGTCGCCCGTCCGAATTTACTGACCGAAGAGGCGCTGAACGTGAAGCTGAGCGCGCAGTTGGATCCCGCTGCTGGTTTTGGTTTTCGTAATCGGTTTCCACTCAACAAGGGGCTGTCGTTACTCGAACAGGGAATAGAAACGATCGCCGTGGGACCAATGGTCGCTTCCCAACTGCGCACGACCGCGGGCCTGCTCGTCATCTACGTCGATCCCACCACGCCCGCGTTCGCAGCGGGACTCAAGGCCGGCGACGTTATCCAATCGATCGACGGCAAACCCGTATCGGCGTTCAATCGCTCCGTGCCCATGAAAACAGCATCCGTGTTCGACATCATTCGCAAGAAGCAGAAGCTGACTATCACTCTCCCGAAACCAGCCAAAAATAATTAGGGTGTGCTACCCTAAGCGCCTCATGTTCCCAGAGGCCGTTGCGCGTTACCACGAACTGCTCGCAAATCACGAGCTGGCCGAAAGCTCGCGCGCTACACTCGATGATGGTTTGGAGCGCGCCAAACTAATCTTCGGCGGGCGTCGACTCTCGCCTTATCTCCGCCCGCACTTCGTCACCGAAACGGACTTCGCCCGCATCACCGCGATCTGCGAGACCGTCTGGTCCGCGATTCAGAAAGTGAAAGACGCGGCGGTTGAAGACGATGGCATCGTCACCCATCTCGGTCTGACCGACGTCGAACGTGAACTCGTGGCCATCGATCCCGGCTACAAAGCCGTCTCGCCTACTGCGCGGCTCGATTCGTTTCTGACTTCCGCTCGTTACAGTTTTGTCGAGCTCAACGGCGAGAGCCCCGCCGGCATCGCTTACGCGGATGCGGCTTACGACATCTTTTCCTCGTTGCCCGTCATGCGCGAGTTTGCGAAGCACTACGACGTGCGGCCGCTGTACGGGCGGCGGTTCATGCTCGAGGTGCTGCTGAAGTCGTACGAAGAGTTTCTGGGCCATACGCCCGAACGCAAGCCGCGCATCGCGATCGTGGATTTGCCGGGCGTACCGACCGTGAGCGAGTTTGAACTGTTTCGCGATTTCTTCGAGTCAAACGGCTACCCGTCGGTGATCTGCACGCCGCAGGAGTTGGAGTTTCGCGACGACCGCTTATCGGTCTCCGGCGAGGAGATCGATATCGTTTACAAGCGCCTGCTGGTTAATGAATACCTGCCGATCATCGACGACTATCCGGCGCTGCTGAACGCGTATCGCGCCGGCGCGATCTGCATGGTCAACAGTTTTCGTTCCAAGCTGATCCACAAGAAGGCGCTGTTTGCCGTGTTGACCGACCAGCGCTATGCCTCTTTGTTTTCGGCAGCGGAACTCGCGGCGATCCGCGCGCACGTGCCGTGGACGCGCATCGTGCGCGACGAACGATCTGACTACGAAGACGCACCGGTCGAGCTGCTGGAGTTTGTGCGTCACAACAGTCAGCGCCTCGTGCTGAAACCAAACGACGACTACGGCGGGCACGGGATCACTATCGGGTGGAACGTGGACCGATCCGAATGGGACGCTGCCATCGAAGCAGCTCTCAAGGACGGCGACTATCTCGTTCAGGAACGCGTGCCCACCGCGCGTGAAACCTTTCCGGCGCTCACTGACGACGGACACGTCGAGTTTGCCGAACAACTCGTCGATCTCGATCCGCTGCTATTCAACGGCAAAGTCGGCTCGGCCTTCACGCGTTTGTCCTACACCGAACTCGCCAACGTGAGCTCCGGCGGCGGCATGGTGCCGACCTACATCGTCAGCCAAAAGTGACGAAAAAGGGTACAATCTCAGCCCTACGCTCTGGCAATTCTGACCCGGGAGCACCGCGTGGCCGACGACAAGGAAGACGATTTCGAAACGCAGGAAGAGCGCAGGACTCACGATCGTTCGCGTTTGATCGTCGATGTACATTTCGACGGTGAGGACGCGACCGGCGTGGCGAGCACGAAGGACATTAGTCTCGGCGGCCTGTACCTGAACACGCAGGCCACGATTCCACAAGGCGCGATGCTTCTGGTGCGCATACCATTTCGGCCGGACGCCGAAGTCGTCTGTCGCGCGGAAGTGATTTACAGCGAACCAGGACGTGGCGTGGGCGTCCGCTTCAAAGATCTTCCGGAAGAAACGCGCACCGTGCTGGAGCGAGAACTGGCGCATGAGTGAGCCGGTGCCAAACGAGCCGGGGTTGACCTGGGCCACGCTTTCGGCAGCGACGCGCGAGTTGTTGAGAGGAAAGCTCGCGGGGCTGTGGGGCGCGGCAACCGACGGCGACGCCTTTGATTCGTGGCCGCTCGACAAGAAACAGGCATTGTTGCTGCTGCTCGATCGACTGTACGAGAAAGGCTTGTGGGACCTGGTCAAGCGCGTGACCAATGTTTACGGTGAGGGCGGCGTCGGGATCGAGTTTGAATCGTGGCCGAAGATTCACTCCACGCTCTCGGCACGCCAGGATTTCACGCGGCGCTTTGCTAATCACCCGGACACGAGCGGCGGTTTTTACGAGAAGGATCGGGGCACGGCGATCCTGCACTTTCTGTTTCAGGAGGGCGAACCGCGCCGCTGGTACGTGCACTTCGATCTCTACAGTCCCGTTCACTCGCCCGGCAGCGTCTGGAAACATCTGCGCCACGAGTATCTGGGCAAGACTAAACCCGACTGGCGAATGATCGCCAAACATTTGAATTCCTGAAGCGCAAGAGGGCCACTATGTTCGATCAATTCACGCTGGGCATCGAAGAGGAATTTCAAATCGTCGATCCGCAAACGCGCGAACTGCGTTCGCACGTCGCCGAGATCCTCGAAGAAGGCAAGATGCTCCTGGGCGAGCAGATCAAGCCGGAAATGATCCAGTCGATGGTCGAGGTCGGCACCGGCATTTGTCGCAACATCCAGGAGGCCCGCGAAGACATCACGCGCCTGCGCAGCATCATCGCCGGGCTGGCGAAGAAAAACGGGTTGACGATCGCGGCCGCTTCGACGCATCCGATTTCGCGCTGGCAGGACCAGGAAATATTTGACGACGAACGTTATGAACTGCTGGTGCAGGAGCTCCAGACCGTGGCCCGGTCGCTGCTAATCTTCGGCCTGCACGTGCACGTCGGCATGGCCGATCGCGAGCGCGCGATCCACATCATGAACGCCGCGCGCTACTTCCTGCCGCACGTGCTGGCGCTCTCGACCTCGTCGCCGTTCTGGATGGGCCACAACACCGGTTTGAAGTCGTATCGCACGGAAGTTTTCAAACAGTTTCCGCGGACTGACATTCCGGATCACTTCGACTCGTACAGCGGCTTTCAGCGTTACGTGAACCTGCTGGTAAAGACGGGCTGCATCAACGACGGCAAGAAGATCTGGTGGGACATTCGCCCGCATCCATACTTTCCGACGCTCGAGTTTCGCATCTGCGACATCCCGACGCGCGTGGACGACACGATCGCGATCGCGGCGCTGTTCCAGGCCATCGTCGCGAAGCTCAACAGCCTGATCGATCGCAATCTTGGCTTCCGGCTCTACCGCCGCATGTTGATTCAGGAAAACAAGTGGCGCGCGGTGCGTTATGGGTTGGAGGGCAAGCTGATCGACTTCGGGAAAGAGAAGGAAGTGCCCGTGCGCGACCTGGTGCTGGAATTGCTGGAGTTTGTCGACGACGTGGTGGACCAGCTTGGATCGCGAAAGGAGATCGAGCACGTGCACACGATTCTCGAGCGCGGCACGTCAGCCGATCGCCAGCTTCAGGTCTACCGCGAGACGAATGATTTGAAGGCCGTCGTCGACGATTTGATCAAGTTGACGATGGAAAATGTGCCAGACAGCATGCCGCTGGACGCTCCCGTTCCGACGACGACTGCATCAACGATCGCGAAATAGGCCACGGATCACACGGATTTCCTGCCCAGGTAATACTGCCACAGCATCCGAGCCGCAACCGCGCGATGCGGCCGCCACTGCTCAGCGATTCGTTCGAGTTCTTCCGGGGTCGGCCGCTTCGCGAAACCTTTCAACTCCTGAATCGCCACCGCCAGCGCCAGATCACTTGCCGGCCAAATGTCCGCGCGCCGCATCGCCATCAACAGGTAAATATTGGCGCTCCACAAACCAATCCCTTTTATTCCCGTCAACTGCACTAACACTTGGTCATCGCTCATTCTCGACAGTGCTTTGAGGCTTAACTCCCCGCTCACGACCGACTGCGACAAGTGCAGCAAGTACGCCGACTTTTGCCGTGTCACTCCCAGCCCTCGTAAATGCAGCTCGCCAAGCTCCAGAAAGCGATCCGGCGTGAACGGCTGAATCTCACGTTCAAGCCGCAACAGCATCGACTTCGCCGAACCGAGCGAGACCTGTTGTTCGAGAATGATGTGGACCAGCGTGCGAAACCCGGCGGGCCGCTGCCACAACGGCGGATCGCCGAACCTGGCGTGTATGTTTGCGAGGAGTTCGTCGCGAGCCGCAAGCTCGCGCGCGGCCAGCGCCAGGGTCTGCTGCGTCAGTGGCCGGAGAGTTTCTGGGCGCAAATTCAGGTGGTGGCGAGCAGCAGGAAGTTCTCGAACAGGATCCGGCCGTCGCGCGATTCGTTCGGATGTTCCCAACGCGTGCGGCTCTTGTTCCAGTCTTCGAACGACTTCTCGAGATGAAACTGCACCGTGTAAATCAGTTGGCCGTCGCTGCGTTTGACCATCATCTGGTTGCGGCAGAGATACGAAGTGGCGAGCAACTGAAAACCTTCGGGTACGCGATCGAGCTGCAAACCGTGGTTCTGCCAAACGTGGAGAATGTGCGAGCCCATCCTCGGGTTTATCGGGTCCCGCGGCGTTTCGCATACGGCGATGTTCGTGAAGATCGGATCTTCGGGTTCGGTGATGCGGACGTAACGATACTGGTACTCCTGTGGCCGGCCGGAACGCTGCTCGTGTTGCTCCAGGTTTGCGAGGGTGACGACGCGCGCGCCGAAACTCAGGCCAACGAGCTGGTGACCGCCGCAGATTGCGAGCACCGGAATCCTGGTCGCGCGAATGAAGCGGCCAAAGCGGTCGAGAATCGCTTGCTGGTAGTAATCGAAATCGCGCAGCGTGCCACTGAGCACGATCGCGTCCGGCGCAAACTCAGCGGCCGCTTCGGCGATTTCCGAAACATGGGCCACGCGCGTTACTGGTTCTTTCACCAGGCGCGCGACGTTGTTGAGAATGTTTTCGATCGCCATCCCGGCGATGAGGCGCTCGCGCTTGAGTTCGGACGCCAACATGCCGCCCCACTCGGAGACGGCGACGGCGGAAGCGTCTCGCTCGTCGCGCAACAGGCTGTCGATCACCAGCACGCGCGCTTTTGGAATGCGCTGCTCGACGGGTTCGTAGACACAAAAAGTTTGTTGATTGAAGGGGAAGGGAATCAAAGTCTCGCTCATCTGGTTTGTCGTTAACTCTACTCTCGGCGTTATCGTTTCTGCTTGAACTCCGGAATGCGTGTGCCGGCGCCCGCCGCCGCAATTTCCGCGCGAATCTGAGCAACTAACGAGCCACGCACGCGATTTCTGAAACTCTCGCTTTTGGCTTTGGTTTCCTGGTCAACCAGCAACAACATTCTATACCACGACGACTCCAATTCGTCCGCCAACTGCGAAATCTTTGTGATGTCGTACGGCAGTGCTACATCCTTACAGCCGAGCCGGGCGAAGACCGAAAGGTAGCGCGCCGTCGCCAGGTCCGGGCAGAGCAGCCGCTTGCGTCCGACCTTCAGCTCGACGCCGAGCAATGTATGCTGGATGACAATACGTTTTGGCAGGCCGGCGATCTCAAAATGATAAGAGCGGGTGCGCAGCTTCAGAATTCGCTCGCGATAGATTCGCGCGAGCCAAGCATCACTCAGTCGTTCGCGAATCTGTTCGGCGCAGCCTGCGACAGTCACCGGCTATTTATTTTACCTGGCCCTTTACCTGGCTTTGTACTTCGGTGAATAACAGAGTCTCGATCCTGGTCTGGAAGGCGTTGATCAACCGGCCGGGAAACACACCCAGGTAGATCACGCCGAGCACCGTCAACGCCAGCGCGAGCCCGACGCTCGCCGGAATGCGCGGTGCACTCCACGCCGTGATTCGCTCGCCGAAGAACATGACGATGATCAGCCGCAGGTAGTAGTAAGCAGACACCGCGGTATTGAGCACGCCGATGACGACCAGCACGTAATAGCCCTGATTGATCGCGGCGCCGAACACCATCACTTTGCCGATAAACCCGGCCGTCAACGGCATGCCCAGCAGACTCAGCAGGAACAGACTCAAAGAGAACGCCAGCACCGGAGATTCGAAACCGATGCCGCTGTAGTCTTCAACCGAGGTGCGCCGGTCGCCGCTGCGCGCGATCAACTGGACCACGGCGAACGCGCCGAGGTTCATCACGGCATAAATCAACAGGTAGAACATGACCGACGTGATCGCAGCAGAACGTTGCGCCGGATCGGTTGCGGCGCCGGCGGCGACGAAACCCACGAGCGCGTAGCCGGCGTGCGCGATCGAAGAGTACGCGAGCATTCGTTTGACGTTGTTCTGCACGATGGCGACGACGTTTCCGAGTGTCATCGTGAGGATCGCCATGACCGCGAGAGTGTTGACCCACGCCTGGTGCAGGTTGCCCGCGGACACGCTCGATGCGGAAACGACGAACGGCAGGCCAAACACAAACACGCGCAGGAACGCAGCAAAACCCGCGGCCTTTGGACCGGCGGCCATGAACGCCGTCACCGGCGTCGGCGCGCCTTCGTAAACGTCGGGCGTCCAGATGTGAAAAGGCGCGGTGGCGATCTTGAAACCAAAACCGACGAGCATCATCGCCGCGCCCGCGTAGAGCAACGCGGGATACTGCGCGTCGTTGAGGCGCGCCGCGATGTCGGAGATGTTGGTCGTGCCGGCGACGATGCGGGCAAACTGTCCCGGAGGTCCGGGCTGAGCGATCGAAGTGGCGCCGTAGACGAGGGCGATGCCGTAAAGCAGAAACGCGGAAGAGAACGAGCCGAGAATGAAGTATTTCAGTGAAGACTCATTCGAGCGGATGTCGGTGCGCCGGAAACCCGCGAGCACGTAAGTCGCGATCGAGAGAATCTCGAGGCCGAGAAAAATGATGACCAGATCGTTGCCCGAGGCCATCAGCATCATGCCGACGGTAGCGAAGAGCAGCAGCGAGTGAAACTCGCCGGCCGGCAGTTGTTCGTACTCAACCCAAACGGTTGACAGCAGCAGCGTGAGCGCAGAAACCAGCAGGAAGATGAGCGTGAAGCCGAGCCGCAGTTCGTCCAGCACGATCATGCCGTTGAAGGCATCGCCGGAGGGGGTGCCGCTGGTCCACAGCCAAACGCTTGCCACGCCGCCAAGAACGAGTCCGGCGAGCGCGATGCCGCCCGTGATCCAGCGCTGCGTCGGGCGCACGAAAGCATCTACCAGCATCACCACCACGGCGGCGATGCAAACGATCAGCTCGGGCGCGATGAGCGACCATTTGAGAATCGGCATCATGGCTGCGCGGTGCCTTTCCCGCTTTGTTGTATGCCGGCGGTCGTGAAAGTTCCGCCCGATTGCGTGCTGATCACGCGGTCGCGAATCGCCGCCACGCTTGGCTCCGAACGATCCAGGAAAACTCGCGGATAAACTCCCATGAAAAGCATCAACAACATCAGTGGCAGAATCAGTCCGAGCTCGCGGCTATTCAAATCCGTCAGGTTCGCGTTCTCCGGGTTTCGCACTTCGCCGAAGAGGACCCGCTGCAACATCCACAGCATGTAAACTGCGGCCCAGATCACGCCCGTGGCTGCGAGCATCGTCACAATCCACGAATGCGTCAGCGTCGAAGTCCAGGTGCCGAGGAGAATCAGAAACTCGCCTACGAAACCGTTCAAAAACGGCAGGCCAATGGAGGAAAGCGAAGCGATTACAAACAACGTCGAGAACCATGGCATCGGCCTCGCCAGGCCGCCAAACTCGCTGATGAGACGGGTGTGCCGCCGCTCGTAAATGAAACCGACAAACAGAAACAGCGCGCCGGTGGAAACGCCGTGATTCAGCATTTGGTAGAGCGCGCCCTGCATGCCCAAATCCGTAAACGAAAACAGGCCGAGCACGACAAAGCCCATGTGACTGACTGACGAGTAGGCAACGAGCCGCTTGACGTCCGGTTGCACCATCGCGACCAGCGCGCCGTAAATGATCCCGATCACGGCCAGCGTAATGATGATCGGCGCCCACGCACGCGCGGCGCCGGGAAACAGCGCGAGATTAAAGCGGAGCAGTCCGTACGTTCCCATCTTCAGCAGCACGCCGGCGAGAATCACAGAGCCCGCCGTCGGCGCTTCGGTGTGCGCGTCGGGCAGCCACGTATGCAGCGGAAACAGCGGCACCTTAATGCAGAACGCGAGCGCGAAGGCGGCAAACAGGATGAACTCGGCTCGTTCCGCCAGCGGCCTGACCGTCATCGCCTGCAGCAGCGTCGGATAGTCAAACGTGTGATAGATGAAATAGAGCGCGATGATGCCGACCAGCATCAGCAAGCTTCCGACCGCCGTGTAGATGAAAAACTTGATCGCGGCGTAAATGCGACGCTCGCCGCCCCAGATGCCGATCAAAAAGAACATCGGCACCAGCGAAGCCTCGAAGAACAGGTAGAACAGCAGCAGGTCTAACGACACAAACACGCCGATCATCGCCGACTCGAGTATCAACAGAAACGCGTAGTAAGCGAGCGGACGTTTCCTGATCGCAGTCCAGCTCGACAAGACCGCAATCGGCATCAAGAGTGTGGTCAACAACACTAGCCACAAGCTCACGCCGTCGACCGCAACGTGATAACGCGCGCCGATCGATCCGATCCAGTTGACGCTTTCTTCAAACCTGAACTCCGCCCCGTTACCGCCAACGCCGCGCAGCAGTAACAGCGACACGACGAACGTCGCCACGGTCGTGACCAGCGCGATGCAGCGATAGTGTTCGTCGCGACGCGGCGGCGCAAAACTGTAGAGCACGAGCGCCAGCGCGCCGGCGAACGGCAACAGGATCAGAATTGTGAGCAAGTACGGCATAAGTTAATGGGGGAACCCCAGGTACGCGAATAAACCGATCAGAATCAGTGCGCCGAGCAGAATAATCGCCGCATAACCGCGAACGAACCCGGCTTGCAGGTGACGCGCGAGCCGTCCGAGTTCAGTCACGGCGTCGCCGATCGCATGCAGCCCGCCATCGATCACGCCGACGTCGATGATCTTCCAGAAGCCTTCGCGCGAGACGGTTTCGATCGGGTGAATGAGCGTCGTGTCGTAAATCTCGTCGACGTAGTATTTGTTTTCGAGTACGCGCGGCATTTGCAGCAGCGGGCGCCGCTGGAACAGGACCCAACCCGCGCCAATCCCGAGCAGCGCAATTGCCACCGACACTCCAGCCAATAACCGCTCTTCACTGACTTCTGATCCGTGTTCATCCGTGGCTTCTGCAGTGGGGATTTTGGCGACCACCGGCTCCAGCGTGTGCTCAATCACATTCACGTCTCGGTTCGCCAGCGCATACGGCACACCGATAAACCCACCGACCGTAGACAGAACGGCCAGCACGACGAGCGGCGCTGTCATGATCCACGGCGACTCATGCGGTTTGGAATGCGCAGTGTCAAAACGTTCTTCGCCCCAGAACGTCATCACCATCAAACGCGTCATGTAGATCGCGGTCAGCAACGCCGTAATCGCGCCGATTACCCACAAGACTTTGCTAAACGATCCCAGTCCGGCCGCGCTCCACGTCTTCCACAGAATCTCATCCTTCGAAAAGAAGCCCGCAAAGATCGGCACACCGGAGATCGCCAGCCAGCCCGTGACCATCGTCGCAAACGTTATCGGCATGTACTTGCGCAACCCGCCCATGCGCCGCATGTCCTGCTCGTGATGCATGCCGTGAATCACCGAACCCGAGCCGAGGAAGAGCAGCGCTTTGAAGAACGCGTGCGTGATCACGTGAAAGATCGCCGCGATGAACGCGCCGACGCCGCACGCGAGAAACATGTAACCGAGCTGCGAAATCGTCGAGTAGGCAAGAACTTTCTTGATGTCGTTTTGCGCGATACCGATCGTCGCCGCAAACAACGCGGTGGCCGCGCCGATGATCGCGACAATGAACATCGCCGTGGGCGCGTGCACGAAGATCTCCGAACAGCGCACGATCATGTAAACGCCGGCGGTGACCATCGTCGCTGCGTGAATCAGCGCCGAAACAGGCGTCGGGCCGGCCATCGCATCCGGCAGCCAAACGTAAAGCGGAATCTGCGCGCTCTTCCCGGCTGCGCCGATGAAGAGCAGCATCGCCACCGACGTGGCGCCGCCCGCGAAGATCGCGCCCCAAGTGAAAGCCTCGACCGGTTGCGACTTGAAGTACGAAAGCGCCGTTTGCGCCACTTCGCCCGCCGCGGGATTCGCAAAGAAGCTGACGGAGCCGGTGAGGAAAAACGTCAGCATGATGCCGAGCACAAAGCCCCAGTCGCCGATACGGTTCGTGATGAACGCTTTCTTCGCGGCGTCGCCTGCTTCTTTGCGATCGAAGTAGTAACCGATCAGGAGGTACGAGCAGAGACCGACGCCTTCCCAACCGACAAACATCAGCACGAAGTTGTCGGCGAGCACGAGCGTCAACATCGCGAACATGAAAAGATTCAGATACGCGAAAAAGCGATAGAACCCGGCTTCGCCGCGCATGTAGCCGACGGCGAAGACGTGAATCAGAAAGCCAACGAACGTGACGAAGAGCGCGTAAGTGCCGCTGAGACGATCCATCGCCAGCGCGAAGTCGGCGTGAAACCTGCCGACGCGTAACCAGGTCCAGATGTGATCGAGCAGAGGCTCTTCCGTGCGTAGCGCGCCGTGCGAATTGAACGCGAGATAAAACGCGACGATGGCGGAGATCGCGATCGAGCCGCAGGCGATCGTGCCGATGAAGCGTTCGTCGCGGACGCGGCGGCCAACGAGCCAGTTGATCGCGGCACCCGCCAGCGGCGCGAAGATGATGATGCTAAGGAGGTTGTTTTCCACCGTGAAAATCCGTGTTATCCGTGGCTACAGCTTCAAAATACTCGCCTCATCCACGTCGAGCGTCTCGCGATTGCGGAAGATCGCGATGATGATCCCCAATCCCACCGCCGCTTCCGCAGCCGCGACCGTCATCACGATGAACACAAATAACTGCCCGGTCACGTCCTGAAAGAAACTCGCAAACGCGACGAACGTCAGGTTCACGGCGTTGAGCATCAGCTCGATGCACATGAACATCGCGATAACGTTTCGCTTGATGATCACGCCCGTCACGCCGATCGTAAACAGCACGGCCGAAAGCGCGAGATACCATGAGAGTTGTGGTTCCATCGTGTTTAGTCTCGCTTGGCTACGTCGCGCGGCGGCAGCAGTCCACCGCGTCGCGCGAGCGTCATCGCCCCGACAATCGCCATCAGCAACAGGATCGAAGTTATTTCAAACGGCAAGAGGTACTTCGTGAACAAGGCAGCGCCGATCGAACTCGTAAGCCCGATGTCGGAAACGCTCGAGGCCGGCATAGCGCGCGACTCCACCGAAACCAGAATGAACGCCACTTCCGCAATCAACACGCCCGCCAGCGCCACCGCCGCCGGCACCAGAAACTTGAGCCGCGGGCGGCGATGCTCCTCTTCCGAAATATTGAGCAGCATGATCACAAAGACGACCAGCACCATGATCGCGCCCGCGTAAACGATCACCTGCACGGCGGCGATGAAGGGGGCCGCCAGCATCACGTACAGGCAGGCGAGCGAGATGAACACGCCAATCAGCGAGATCGCGCTGTAAAGCGGGTTGCGCTGGGCCACCACGGCCAGCGCGCAGCCAATCGCCATTGCCCCAAACAGTATGAACAGCAGAACCAGCATCAGCTAAAACAGATTCGGAAACAGGAAGACCAGCGTCGACGTGATGAAGATGCTCAGCAGCGCAAACGGCAGCAGGATCTTCCAGCCGAAGTTCATCAGTTGATCGAAACGAAAACGCGGCAGCGTGCCGCGCAGCCAGATGTACAAAAACAAAAAGAAGATCACCTTCAGCAGAAAGCCGATGGCGCTGACGAGGCCAAACATGAACGACGGCCGCCCGAAGATGTCTGCCGCAAACGGCACGTTCCAGCCGCCGAGAAACAGCGTCGTTGCCAGCATCGACACGGTAAACATGTTGATGTATTCAGCGAGAAAGAAGAGCGCAAACTTCATCGCGCTGTACTCGGTGTGAAAACCGGCGACGAGTTCAGTTTCAGCTTCCGGAAGATCGAACGGGACGCGGTTCGTTTCGGCGATGGCCGCGATTAAGTAAATGATGAATCCGAGTGGATGAAAGAAGATAAACCAGCGGAGGCCGTGCCAGCCCGATTGCAGCTCGACGATCTGCGCGAGATCCAGAGTGCCCGCCAGCAAAATCACGCCGATCAAACTCAAGCCGAGCGCGAGTTCGTAAGAGATCATCTGCGCCGATGAACGCAGCCCGCCCATCAGGCTGTACTTGTTGTTCGACGACCAGCCGGCCAGCATGATCCCGTAGACACCGACTGACGTGACGCCCAACACGTAAAGCAGCGCGACGTCGAAACGCGCCACGTAGAGCGGAATGATCCAGTCGGTGAAGGGAATCCTGATCTCCGCTCCGAACGGATAGACGATCATCGTCATCAGCGCCGCCATGGTCGCGATTACGGGCGCGAGGAAGTAGACGAAGCGCGTCGATTTGTCCGGAACGATGTCTTCTTTAAGGATGAACTTCAGCAGGTCGGCGAACGGTTGCAGCATGCCGCCGTAACCGACGCGATTCGGACCGAGCCGTCCCTGAATGAAACCGAGCACGCGCCGCTCAGCGAGCACCGTGTACGCGACCACGAGCAACACCACCACGAAAGCCACAGTGATGGCCGCAAACTTGAGGACGATGTCGATGGCTGTTTGCGAATCCATGTTCGGGATGTGATCCGCCTAATCTCCGGCCGCTGCCCTGGCCCCAATCGTTATCTGGTACAACGGAGATACTGCCGTGGTCTCGGGCCGCGGGTTGCCGTTGGCGAGCAGTTGAAACTGCGGCACCTTTTCCGTCAACCGGCCGAGCCGGAACAGCTCCGTGCCGACGTCCGGCGTCACCGTGAGCTTCTCGCCGGTGTCCACGAGTTTTTCGACTCGCTCGCGCAGCGCCGAGAGCCCGGAATTAAAGTCCGTCTGTTCGGCCAGCGCGTGCTTTGCCTGGACCGGCTTCGATTCGTCTTTCAACAGCGGGTAACGCATTCCCGCATAAGCGGGCACTTGCTCGCCGATCTCGCGAAAGACCGCGCTCGCCGACAGCTCGTAACCCCAATCCAGCCCGAGCTCTTTCGCGAGTTGCGCCACGATCATCCAGTCCGGCTTCGACTGGTGCAGCGGCGGAATCGACTGCCGCACGCGTTGCACCATGCCGGTGTTGTTCGTGAACGTGCCGTCAACTTCAGCGTACGACGCGGCCGGCAGCACGACGTCGGCAAACTGCGTCGTCTCGTTTTCAAAAAGCTCCTGCACTACCAAAAAATCCAGCTTTGACAATCTGTCAAATCTCTGTTCGAGATGCTCGCGCAAGAACCCACCGGCGACATACATCGCCTTGATCGCATCGCCGGCCTGGTCGAGCATGTCGTACGGCGAGAGGTTGCGATCCATCAGGCGCATGTCGTGTGCGCCGACGCTGTTGTTGAAGAGCGGCAACGGATGCAGCAGCACGCGACGGCCTTCACCACCCATCACGCTCACCAGTTGCGCGATGACCGTTTGCGCAGCGGCGCTGAGTTCGGCGCTGAACATGACGACAACATCGCCCTTCGTGTCATTGATCATCCGGCGCGCGGCGTCGATCTGTGCTGCGTCAACAGCGGCTTTCTGCCCGGCGAGTTCATTGTGCGAAGCATCCGCGAGCGCCAACAAAATCGCTTCTTCCGTTCCCGGCTTCACGTGCAAAAAGAGCGCGGCCTGCTCTCGTAAGCGGATAGGAATAGAGTTCACCAGGATGAGCTGGGCTCCGCCATTGCGGACAGCCTGGCGCATCTGTTTTCCGGTCAACGGCTGCAACTCGCTCGGATCGCCGCCGATCTGCACGATCGTTTTCGCGTAGCGGATGTCGCGGTGCGTCGCGAGCGGCGCGCCGAGATTGTCGAAGAACGGCTGCAAGCTGTGCAGGTCCGTCGTGGTGTAGTTTTCCGTTCCCACCAGCTCGGTCGCAAACTTCCGCAGCACGTACAGCGATTCGTTCGTCAGGCGCGGACTGCCGACGACGCCAATCGCGTTTCGTCCGTGCGTGTCGGCCACCGCGTCGAGGCGTTCGGCGACGTAACGAATGGCTTCGTCCCACGTCGCCGGAATCAACTTGCCGCCCTTCTTGTAACGGATCAGCGGCGTGCGAATGCGCGCCTCGTGGTTGATGAACGGGTGCCCGAAACGTCCCTTGACACACAGAAACTCGCCGTTGATGCCGTTCACGTAACGATCGCGCGCCACCACGCGGCGCACCTCTCCGCTGCGCGAACCGACCGACATCTGGCAACCGTCTGAACAGAAATTGCACGTGGAGATCGTCTGCGCGAGTTCCCAGGGACGCGTCTGGTGCCGGTAGGTCGCGTCGAGCAAGGTGCCGGTCGGACAAACCTCGATGCAGTTGCCGCACTGCGAGCAATCGAGCCAGCCGAGATACGTGCCGATCACCGTGTGCGCGCCGCGGCCGCCCGCCTCGATCGCCTCTTCGCCCATCCACTCGTCGCAAACGCGCGTGCAGCGCTTGCAGAGAATGCAGCGCTGCGGATCGTTCGCCACCATCGGCGAGAGATAGCGCTCGGCGTAGTAGTTTTTCTGCTCGGTGAAGCGCTCTTCGAGGCCGCCCCAGTCAAACGTCATCTCCTGCAGCTCACATTCGCCGCCGCGATCGCAAACGGGACAGTCGAGCGGATGATTAGCGAGCAGAAACTCCGTCATGCCGCGCTGCGCTTTTTCAATCTCTTCGCTTTGCGTGGTGACGACCATGCCGTCAGTGACGGTGATCGTGCAGGAGGTTTGCAGCTTCGGCATCTTCTCGATGCGCACCAGGCACATGCGACACGACGCCTGCAGCGCGAGATCCGCGTAATAACAGAACGAGGGGATGTCGAAACCTTTTTCGCGGCACACGTCGATCAGACGTGCGCCTTTAGGGACTTCGAAAAGCTTCCCGTTGATAGTGACCTTAGCTAATTCCGTCGCCATTTCTCGTTAGTCTGCGGCTGAAATCTTCGGGGAAGCGCTTGATGGCCGACTGGATGGGCCACGCGGCAGCATCGCCGAGCGGGCAAAACGACTTGCCCTCGATGTTGTCGCACAAGTCGAGCATCAACTGCGCGTCTTCCGGACGTCCGGCGCCGCTGTCGATCCGTTTGAAAACCTTCACCAGCCAGTCAGTGCCTTCGCGACACGGCGTGCACCAGCCGCACGATTCGTGTTTGTAAAACTCGGTCAGGTTCTTGGTCGACTCAAACACATCGACCGTCTCGTCCATCACGATGAAACCGCCGGAACCGACGCTCGACCCGGCCGCCACCAGTCCTTCGTAATCCATGCGCACGTCTTTGCCGACGATCTGATCGGCGCGCATGATATAGACCGACGAGCCGCCCGGAATCACCGCCTTCAGCTTCTTGCCGTCGAGCATGCCGCCGCAGTCTTCGAAGATGAACTTCTCCATGTCGTCGTAACCCATCGGCAGTTCGTAAACGCCGGGTTGATTGACGTGACCGGAGACGGACCAGAGCTTCGTGCCGCCGCTCTTCTCGGTGCCGAGTTTCTGATAAGCCTCGCCGCCCATCTTGATGATGTCGGGCACGGCCGTCAGCGTCTCGACGTTGTTCACGACTGTCGGACACGCATACAAACCCGAGACGGCAGGGAAGGGGGGCTTCATGCGCGGATGGCCGCGCAGTCCTTCCAGCGAACTCAGCAGCGCAGTTTCTTCGCCGCAGATGTAAGCGCCGGCGCCGGTGTGCGTGTGAATCTCGCAGGAGAAGTTCGAGCCGAGAATATTGTTGCCGACGAGGCCGGCCGCGCGCGCTTCTTCCAGCGCGACGTCCATGATGTCGATCAGGTACTTGTATTCGCCGCGCGTGTAGATGTAATTCGTTTTGGCGCTCAGCGCGTACGCCGCGATCAGCATGCCTTCGATCAGCATGTGCGGATCGCGCTCCATCAGGTAGCGATCCTTGAACGTGCCGGGTTCGGATTCGTCAGCGTTGCAGACGACGTATTTCGGCTTCGGCGAATCTTTCGGCACGAAGCTCCACTTCATGCCGGTCGGAAAACCCGCGCCGCCGCGCCCGCGCAAGGCCGACTTCTTCACTTCGTTGATCACATCGTCCGGCGACATGCCGTCGAGCACTTTCTTGATCGCCTCGTAGCCGCCGTTGCGGCGGTAGACGTCGAGACTGCGCGAGTTCTCGAGCTGAACTCGACGAAGTTGCAGTGGTTCACAGCCGATGGCTTCGATACGCATGTTGCTATGGCAACCCGTCCAGCACCTGGTCGATTTTTTCGGGGGTTAAATTTTCGTGGTAATCAAAGTTAACCTGGAACATCGGCGCAGTCCCGCACGATCCCAGACACTCAACCTCTGACAACGTAAACCGTCCGTCCGCCGTTGTCTCACCGACTTTGATCCCGAGTTTCTTCGCACAATGTTCAGTGACTGCGCCGGCCCCGCGGATCTTGCACGACAACGTACGGCAAACCTGAATGTGATACTTGCCGATCGGCGCCGTGTGGATCATCGAGTAGAACGTCGCGACTTCCCAGATGTCCGTCACGCGCAGTTGCAAACGATTCGCGAGATACAGCACTCCCGGCGAATCCAGATAGCCGCGCTCGCGCTGCACGATGAACATCAACGGCAGAATCGCCGAACGCGCCACCGGATACTTCCCCAGGTGGCGATCAATCTCCGCCTCGACTTCCGGCGAAAACGTCGCCGGCTCAACCCCGAGCGAAACCGGCTGCGACAGCGGGCCAATCCGTGTGATCTGTGTGGGTTGAGTGCTCACCGATCGACCTCTCCCAGGACGATGTCGATCGAACCGATAATGGCGACCACGTCCGCGACCATTTCGCCCTCAGCCATCGCCGGCAACGCGGAAAGATTCACAAAACTCGGCCCGCGGAAGTGAACGCGGCTCGGCTTTGGCCCGCCGTCCGAACGCATGTAAACACCCAGCTCACCCTTCGAGGCTTCGATCGGGAGGTAAACCTCTCCGGCCGGAACGTCGAAACCTTCGGCGACGATCAGGAAGTGATGAATCAGCGCGTCCATGTGGCTCTTCATCGCTTCACGATCCGGCAGTACGACTTTCGGCGCGTCAGCTTTCACCGGTCCCGGCCTCAAGCGGGACAAAGCCTGCGTCGAGATCTTTTGCGACTCCTTCATCTCGCGCATCCGCACCATGTACCGCGCCCAGACGTCGCCGTCAGGTTCGGTCGGCACTTCAAAATCGTAGTTTTCATAACCGCTGTATGGGTTCGCGCGCCGCAGGTCGAGGTTCACACCGCTGCCGCGCAAACACGGACCAGACAGTCCCCAGTCGATCGCGTCTTCCGCGGAAATGCGTCCGATGTTCTGCGTGCGTTTCTGAAAAATCCTGTTGCCCGACAGGAGGGTGTGCCACTCCTCGAGCGCCCGCGGGAAGTCGTTGAGAAACTGTTTGCAGCGATTTTCAAAACCGGCCGGCAGGTCCATCATCAAACCGCCGATGCGAAAATACGACGGCGTCAGCCGTCCACCCGAAGCAGCTTCGATCAAGTTCAGGATCTTTTCGCGCTCGCGGAAACAGTAGAAGAAAACCGTCATCGCGCCCAGATCGAGCGCGTGCGTCCCGAGCCAGACGAGGTGCGACGCGATTCGTTGCAACTCGCACATCAGCACGCGAATCGTTTGCGCGCGCTCGGGAATCTCCAGCCCGAGCAGTTTTTCCGCGGCCATGCAGTAGGCGAGGTTGTTACCGAGCGGATTGAGATAGTCCATTCGGTCGGTGATGACAATGCCTTGCTGATACTTCTTGTACTCGAACAGCTTCTCCATGCCGGTGTGGAGATAGCCGATGTCGGGCGTCGTTTTGACGACCATCTCGCCGTCGAGCACGAGCTCGAGCCGCAGCACGCCGTGCGTGGACGGGTGTTGCGGTCCCATCGAAAGCGTCATCTGCGTGTCGAGCGGACGATCGACAACTTCAAACTGTGCTGGAATATTGACCACGGATGACACAGATCAAATCCTTTATTTCAGGCTGTACGGTTCGTAACCCCGCAACGGAAAATCCTTGCGCAACGCGTGTCCCTGCCAATCCTCGGGCAACAGAATCCGACGCAGATCGGGATGACCGTCGAAAATCACGCCGAACAGATCAAACGTTTCGCGCTCGTGCCAGTTCGCGGTGCGCCACACGCCCGTCACCGTCGGCACGTGCGTGTCTTCTTCATTCAATAAAACCTTCAAACGGAGCCGATGATGTTTACTGGTCGAGAAGAGATGGTAGTTGACTTCGAAGCGCGGCTCTTCTTCCACGCCGCGATCCGCGCCACAGATGTCCGAGAGAAAATCGAAACGGCCTTCGGGCCAACTCTTCAAAAAAGAGCACGCCGCGACGATATCTTCGCGCGGCACGACGATCGTGATCTCGTTGAACGCTTCGATCACGTCGGCGACCCATTCCGCCTGCTCACGCTGCAACGCCGCCACCAACGGTGACGGCGCGGCAGCTTCTAAACTTGGAATTGGATTAGCTTCTTTGTTTTCCGGCTCTGATGCCATCCGCGATCGTTGCTCTACTCTCTTTACGAAGAACGCCGCCGCTCGTGTCTGGAAGCGATCGTGTACGGCCGCGACTGCTCCAGCGCATCCTTCAAGGCGCTCGAACCGTCCGTCACCGGCAGCGTTCCGGGTGGCACTGCTTCGCGCGCTTCCTCCTCAGGCACGTCCGGGCGATCGCGCGCACTGTCCTTCATCACTTTTTCCTGCAGCATCATCACCGCGTGCACCAGCATTTCCGGTCGCGGCGGACAGCCGGGAATGTAAACGTCGACGGGGACGATCTTGTCGACCCCCTGCACGATGGCGTAGTTGTCGAAAACGCCGCCGGACGTCGCACACGCGCCCATCGAGATCACCCACTTCGGTTCCGGCATCTGGTCGTAGATGCGTCGCAACACCGGCGCCATTTTTCGCGAAACACGCCCGGAAACGATCATCACGTCGGCCTGCCGCGGGCTGGCGCGAAACACTTCGGCGCCGAAGCGCGCGAGGTCGTTGCGGGAAGAAGTCGCGTTCATCATCTCGATCGCGCAACAGGCGAGACCAAACGTAGCCGGCCAAAGCGACGACTTGCGCGCCCAGTTAATCAATGAATCGAGCCGCGTCGTCAGTACTTCCGGTAAGGCTTCGGCAATAACGTTTTCGAGTCCCATACAACTACCTCAGGCCGCCGTTCGCTGCGGCTGCCGCGCGCGCTGCGCCTCTAACTCATGGAGCGCTTTTGCTTCCGCTTCCGCTTCGCGTCGCGCGCGCTCGCCCCAATCAAACGCGCCTTTCTTCACGACGTAGATATAGCCCACCAGCAGCAGTCCGACGAAAACCATCATTTCGAGATACGCAAACCAGCGCATCGCCGCGCCCTGCGCGATGAGCGTCTTGAACACAGCCGCCCACGGCACCAGGAAGATCACCTCGATGTCGAACAGGATGAAGATCATCGCGATCAGGTAAAACTTCACTGAAAAACGTTCGCGCGCGGACCCCACCGGATCTTTGCCGCACTCGTAAGGCATCAGCTTGGTTCTGGTTCGTTTGCGCTGGCCGACTAGCTGCGAAAGGAGCACGTTGCCCACGGCGAAACCCCCGGCAACGATGAACATCAGGATGATTGGCAGGTAATCGTAGAGACGGAACGGCATCTCAGGCACCACCTTGCCAGTCAGTAACGAGATTGAGAATCATTGTACAAGCTGATGCTACGGGAAGTGATCATGGGTGTCAAGCAACCTTTCGAACACGGATCGCGCGTTGACCGCGTGTAGATCAAGCGGCGAAACGACGCAGAAAAAATGCTGATTGACCGTGAAAAAATGCTTGTGTTACCGTTCAGGAAAAGCCCCACTTCCACGGGCTTCTGTCTCGCGATTCCATGAGGAAAGAACACGCGTCCTTGCAACTGTGATTACCGGATTCAACACCGACATCGAACATGAAGGCACCGTCTATCATGTTCAGACCGAGGACAAGGGGCTCGACACGCCGATCATTCTCTCGCTCGTGTATGCGGGCGGCACTATCCTCGCCAGCAAGCGCTCTCCTTATGAAGATCTAATCGCCGAAGGCTACAGCGATGAAGCCCTCGCGGAAAGACTCAAACGCCAGCACAAGTTAATTTGCGCCGCAATCCACTCGGGCCGCATCGACGATCTGAAGAAGATGAGCCGCCCCGGCAGGCAAACGTCTGTCGAGCAGCCGGTCAGTTCAGCCGAAGAGGAGGCCGAACTGATCGAGGCCGCGTCAGGGGTCGACGAGTTTGAGATCGAGTACGGGCCGATCACGCAGGAGTGGACACCGCCGCCGCCTGCGCCCATCGAAGAGCCGGTGGATGAGGTGGTTGAAGAGCAGATACCGGCTCCCGAGCCCGAACCGGTTGTCGCGACGGATGAAGGCGGATCTGAACCGGAGGAACGCGGATTTGAGGAAGTGCCATCCGAAGAGCCGCTCCCGGACGGTCTCGTGATCGCGCTGCTCGACGACGAGGAGTTCTATTCCGGCGAGAAACACACCTTGCGCGTGCTCATCTCTAATCGCGTTGCCGGCCGCGAGACGCCGCTCGCGGCTGCATCCGTTTCGATCAAGATCCTGGGCACGACGTTCCGGCCGTTGATCTATTCACTAAAGACAGAGCGCGACGGCATCGCGACCGTGGCGACGCAGATTCCCGAATTCACTTCCGGTCGCGCCGCCGTGCTCGTGCGCGCCGTCGTGAAGGAGCAGGCCGCGGAATTGCGCCGGATCATTCATCCGGCGAAATGAGGTGGTGAGATCGGTTTGCGGGTCTACGTCAACGGCGAAGCGAAAGAACTTTCCGGTCCCCTCTCTCTTTCCGAACTAATCACTCAACTCGAACTGCCCGCCGCGCGGATAGCTGTGGAACTGAACCGCCACGTCGTGCGTCGCAACGACTGGAGCACGACGATGCTCAATGACGACGACCGCCTCGAGATCGTGCACTTCGTCGGTGGAGGTTCCGCGTAGATCGTTGTAAAGTTTCGAGTATGTCAACGGCTATTCAAGCGAAGTCTGCTGAAACTCTGATCATCGCGGGCCGCGAATATACTTCGCGTTTGATCATCGGCACGGGCAAGTATCGCAGTTACGATCAGATGCGCAGCGCGCACCAGGCTTCCGGCGCCGAAATGGTGACGGTGGCGGTGCGGCGGGTGCCGCTCGATCGCAGCAGCGAGTCGTTTCTCGATCATCTCGATCCCGCGTTGCAGATACTGCCAAACACCGCCGGCTGTTACTCGGCGGAAGACGCGGTGCGCACGGCGCGGCTCGCGCGCGAAGCCTTGCAAACGGATCTGGTCAAGCTGGAAGTGATCGGCGACCAAACGACGCTGTTTCCCGATAACGAACAGACGCTGGAGGCCGCGCGCATTCTGGTGAGCGAAGGTTTCGTCGTGCTGCCGTATTTCAATGACGACCTGATTATGGCGAAGAAACTGCTCGACGCCGGTTGCGCCGCGATCATGCCGCTCGCCGCCCCGATTGGATCGGGTATGGGCGTGCAGAACCCGGCAAACCTGCGCATCATGCGCGAGCAACTGCCGGACGCGACGATCATCGTCGATGCCGGCGTGGGCACGGCGAGCGACGCCGCGGTGGCGATGGAGCTGGGCGCGGACGCGGTGTTGATGAACACGGCGATTGCGGAAGCGCAGGATCCGGCGCAGATGGCGACGGCGATGAAACTCGGGATTCAAGCAGGCAGGCTGGCATACCTGGCGGGTCGTATGCCGAAACGACTGTACGCGAGCGCGTCGAGTCCGCTGCAGGGCGTCGTTAAATGATCAGTGTTTGTCGGCGGCGAATTTAAATGAGCCGAAAAAGCGGTCGACGTATCTCGTCTGGTCCACGTCCTTAAAAACCACCGTGGCGGTCTGAAATAGCCGCTTTCCCACCAGGAACAATTGCGACTTAATGTTGGCGGCCGGGTTCTCGCTCGTGAACTCGAGGCCCGTGTGGCCGTCGAGCGTGATCTCGCGGCTGGAGATCAGCGTTGCTTGCAGTCCTGTGATAAAGCGATCGCGATTGGAGATTAGAAACGCAGCGGGGTCGCCTTTCACCTCTTTGTAATCGGTGTAGCTCGCGACGTAAGTGGCGCGACCGGCCGTGGTGGTGAACGAATGGAGGGTGTAGGTCGGTTTCTCCTTGATCGCTTCGACCGGCGCGGTCGGGAAGAGCATCGAGAAGCCGCCGCCTTCGGGCGCGAACTCGACCCAGCCGGTTTGTTCGGTTGTCTGTGCCGCCGCCGTGACGGCGACGGCGATTAAAAATAAAGACGCTGGAATAAGCTTCATCCCTCACCTCAGTTGCTGACCGGCAGTGCCAAGACGACCTGTTCCTGTTCGCGCATGACGCGATCTCCCAGGTCGGTGGTGCAAACAGTCGGATATTGCCGGCCCATTATTTTCAAACAACCCGCGGCTATCAAGGCGTCAATGTAAATTTCGAGTTCCTCGTGCGGCATGTCGCGCAGCAGACCGTAGGTTGAAAGCTCGTTCAGATGGGCTTTGACGATCTGTTTGGCGGCTGAACCGCGCAAGGTGCCGGCGAGAAGTTTTTTGCCGAAACGTCCGTTCATGCGTTTCGCGCAGGCGAGTATTTTGCGCACGCGGAGTAGTTCGTCGTTCGTCGGTACGCGCGGCTCGAGGTCAGGTACGGAGATAGGTGCGGATTGGTGAACGGCGATCTCCGTGGCCGGCCGGCAGTTCCCACACGTCCCGCACTCCCGCGGATGATGCCGGTCGCCGAAGTAATCGAGAATGTGCGCGCGGTAACAGTTTTCCGTATAACAAAACTCGATCAGCTCGCGCAGCTTGCGTCTTTCCAGATCCGCCCGCCCGGAAACTTGTTGTGGATCGACGCGCAACGGCGTCGCCGGTGAAGCATCGCGCAGAACGATCATGCGTGCCGGCCGTCTGCCGTTGTCGGGCCGGTTGGCTGCCGCTCGTTCGAGATGTCCCGCTCGTTCGAGTAAATACAACGCCGACTGAATCGCCATCTCATTGCGATGACCGCAACGGTGCGCGATCTCCGCCGTCGAAAGATGGATCTCTTTTACCTCGGTGCCAATCAGCGCGTTGTAGACGTCCTTGATCAGCGGCAGGTCCGGATACGAGCCTTCGATGAAGAAGTCGTGCGTGTTCTTGTCGGCGTAGTTGAAAAGCAGGACACACGTCGACGGCAGGCCATCGCGCCCGGCGCGCCCGATCTCCTGGTAGTAAGCTTCCAGCGAGCCGGGCATTTGATAGTGCGCCACGAAACGGATGTCGCGTTTGTCAATGCCCATTCCGAACGCGTTCGTCGCCACGATGATCTGCGTGCGACCGTTCATAAACTCTTCCTGCGCGCGATCGCGCACGGCGTCACTCATTCCGGCGTGGTAGGTCGTGACCCGCAAACCCGCGCGTTTCAGCTCTCGCCCGACTTCCTCAACTGCCTTTCGCGTGGACGCGTAAACGATTCCCGAACCCTGATGCGATTCGGCCAGCCGCTTGATGCGCGCGATCTTTTCTTTGACCTTTTCCGTGTGCACCACCTCGATTCGGAGGTTGGGACGATCGAATCCGCTGATGAACGTCTGCGGCCGCTGCAAACCGAGTTGCTGAATGATGTCGGAGCGAACGTAAGGCGTGGCGGTGGCGGTGAGCGCGAGCGTGCGCACGTTGCCGAGCGAACGAATCACGTGTCGCAGGCGCAGGTAGTCCGGGCGGAAGTCGTGACCCCACGTCGAGATGCAGTGCGCTTCGTCGACGGCGAAAAGCGAAATCGAAACCGACTGGAGCGCGGCGTTGAAGCGGCTGCTGCGAAACCGCTCGGGCGCGATGTAGACGAGTTTGTGTTCGCGCCGGCGCAGCGACTCGATGCGCGCGCGTTGTTCCGGTTCGGGAATCGAACTGTTGATGAAGGTCGCGGGCAGTCCGCGAGCGCGCAGCGCGTCGACCTGATCTTTCATGAGGGCGATGAGCGGCGAGACGACGAGGGTCGCGCCTTCGAGAATCATCGCCGGGAGTTGGTAACAGAGCGACTTGCCGCTGCCGGTGGGCATCACCACGACGGCGTCTTTGCCCGCGAGGATCGATTCAATCACTTCACGTTGGCCTTCGCGGAAGTTGTCGAAACCAAAATGTTCGCGCAAGGATGTGATTGGATCGGAGAGCGAGTGCATGGGCGAGCTTAACATGAATAAAAGGTGAACCGTCGATTTTTGTGCCGGGACTAAACCTGCTGTCTGAGACGAGTGAGTGAAGGGAGAACTCGCCGGTGATGTCTGGTGCGCGCGTGAGCGACTGGTTCTGATCGCCGCGCAAGTTCAGCGAGGTGCCGTAGGCGACCGAGGTGACGATGGCGCCGGTCGAATTGCGCAGGGTAATGACACCGCCGGCGTTCACGAGTGACAAGCCGCCGCTGGACGCCTTTATGACTTGTGAGCCACCGAATATGGAATTATTCGCGTTAGGTGAGCCGCCGCCGAAAACAACGATCGCGGCGCCGGCCGGAAGTTTCGTGCCGGCTGCGAAGCGATGGCGGAGCGTGTCGTTCGTTGTCGTGAGGCTGCGACTTTGCAGTTGATAACCGCTGATATCGATGTCATGCGTGGTGGCGTTGACGAGTTCCACGAATTCATCGGCCGAAGTGTCGCGAACGCCGTCGTGATTGGCATCGCCCGCGAGACCGTCGGGCGGGTCGGCGAGAAATTCATTGATGACGATGTCGCGCAGCGAACTGCCGGCGAGCGTCAGTGTCGTCGCATTGCTTTGCATCGAGTCGGCGGTAACGAGGAGCGTGCTGCGTCCCGCGCCGCGAAGCTCGGCGGGAACGAGCACGTGGATTTCGTCGAGTCCACGCAAGCTGTTTGACGCGATTGTTTCGACTTTCGCGGTCTGGCCGTTGATAGTGACCGACACGTTCCGGGCGTGGGCGAGGCCGGTGGCGAAGATCGAGAGACGTAGCCGCCCGTTTGTCGGGTCGAATGGCCCGGCAGTTTGGGTGTCGGCGTCCAGAACGATTGCGTCTCCTTCACCGTCGCTTGCGACGGTGAAGATGCCGGGAACCGTAGACGCGATGATTGCTTCAGCTTTCGAGGAGAACCCATCGCGATTGGTCACGACAAACTCTTGCGGCCCCGCAGTCAATCCATCCGGCACGACAAACACGACCTCTTCGGGCGACGCGTAAATCAGCCGCGCTGCTTGCCCGCTTACGTTCACACTTGTTCCGGCAATCCGGGTCGGCAGATCCGCGGAGATCCCTGTCTCTGTTTTGAACGCCAAAGCGCTACCACGAATAACCGCGATACTCCCAGGCGCGACCCGTCCCGATTGTTGAGTGGCCGCGTTAAAGATCGTCGCCGCGCCGAACTCCGGCCGGGGAATCGTCGCAGCCAGATAGATCTCGCTGTTGTTCTCGAATTCATCGATTGCCGGCCCGGAAAGCACGCGCGGAAAGCTGAACGCTACACGGCTGCCGTCAAAATTGAGCGACGCCGTAACCTGCGCCGTCGCGCTTGGCGGCGCGTTTGTGATCTGCTGTATTTGCCCGCTCGGAATGTCGTAGAGATATAGTTCGACACTGCCGTCGCTCGTATTCGTCACTCGGCGTCTGGTGGCAAACGCCACGCGTTTGCCGTCGCCGCTGATGGTTGGTTGCAAGTCGATATCGACCGCGCGCGATCCGAGCTGGGTAATTTGTCGCACCGCATCTTCGCGGGCATCGTAGAGAAATACCTGAGTCTGATTTGCAGCAACTTCCGCCGCGTAGACCAGACGCATTCCGTCATTGCTGACCGCACGGCCGTTCGCAATCGCTAACCTCGGAACACCAGCCGCCACAATCCGTCTGATCCCGGTCCTCATGTCAACGAGGACCAAATCATTTCCTCTCTGATAGAAAACACGAGCGCCGTCGCCGCTGATTTTCGGACTCGCCGCCGTGTCTTCGCTTAACAGCGAGAGAGTTGCAGTGGCCACGTCGTAGAGAAGGGGATTTCCCCCCGACGTGAAGGCTACTAGCCTCCCATCAGAAGTGATCGAAGGCTGAAGATTGCCATCTTTTAAGCGGGCCTCGACTGAGTCGGGTGACGTGTGTGTGACTTGTTTTAGTCCCGCGCCAGTCAGCAAATAGATCTCGGAGTTTCGATCCGGGTTCTGCCCGATCAGATCTTCCGTCGAGGCAAACGCGATCACACTGCCATCAGCCGAAAGCGCCGGCGACACGATCCGTGTCTTTCCCAGGTCAACAAACACCGGCGGATCGCCGCCCACGTCTGCGCGGATCGCGTGAAACGAATCATTCAACCCCGCCGCAAAGAAATTTGCCGACGACTCGAACACCACCGCGCGTCCATCGTCAGTCAACGACGGATTCAGGCTCACCGCCTGCTCCGGCGTCGTCGTCAGACGCAACACGTTCGAGTTAGAACTCGCACGACGCGGAATCAGATTGGCTAAGAGAAGAAACGCGACCGTGAGGAAACATACTTTGAATCGAAGCATAGTGAGGTTTGCTCCTGCTTAAATTTGGCTGCGGATTCTACACGCCGGAAAGAAAACTGTCTACTGTGATATTTTACGGCCCATGAAAATCCTCGTCAGCGGTTCGCACGGACTCGTCGGCAGCGCGCTCGTCAAATCGCTCGTCAACGACGGGCATGAAGTCGTGCGCCTCGTGCGACACGACCGCGCGTTAGGCGCATTCGAAATCCAATGGGACATAAAGCAGGGTCGTGTCGATGCGCAGCAGCTCGAAGGTTTCGACGCGGTGTTTCATCTCGCGGGCGAGAGCATCGCGTCCGGCCGCTGGACCGAAGCCAAGAAGAATGCGATTCGCGAGAGCCGCGTCCTCGGAACAGTGTTGCTGAGCCATACGCTGGCGCGGTTGTCGCAGCCGCCGTCGGTTTTTGTCAGTGCGTCCGCCATCGGCTACTACGGCAATCGCGGCGACGAAGTCTTAAACGAAAACAGCGTTTCCGGGACGGACTTTCTCGCCTTGGTCTGTCTTGCGTGGGAACGGGCCACGGCCGAGGCGGCGGACAAGGGGATAAGGACCGTCAATGCGCGTTTCGGGATCATTCTCGATCCCCATGGCGGCGCGCTCGCGAAGATGTTGACGCCGTTTCGCATGGGGATCGGCGGCCGGATTGGCGACGGCAAGCAGTGGATGAGCTGGATTACGCTCGAAGACGTGGTGGCTGGGTTGAAGTTTATGTTGCTCGATAAGGCCGCGCATGGGCCGGTGAACTTCGTCGCGCCGAAGCCGGTTACGAATGCGGAGTTCACGCGAACTCTCGGTCGTGTGCTGGCACGGCCGACGTTCTTTCCGGTGCCGGCGTTTGGTGCGCGGCTCGCGTTTGGTGAGATGGCCGACGCGCTGTTGTTATCGAGTCAGAGGGTAGTTCCGGCGGTGTTGGAGGACAAGGGATTTCCGTTCTACTGGCCGACTCTAGAACCCGCGCTGTGGCACCTGCTGCACTGAACGGTCATCAACACACCGCAAAGGTGGTATCAGAATCCCACCGACGAAGTCGGTGGTACTTCATACTCAACCTACAAGGGTTCTTAGGTAAGGTCTGAAAGTACCACCGACTTCGTCGGTGGGATTCTGATACCAAGACTCACAGCACCTCGAACACTTCCAGCGCGTACTTCACGTTGCCAAACGGCGCTGACACCTGCACGCCCTGAATCTCGTCCCGCACTTCCAGCAACGACTCGCGCGCGATCTTCAGACCCTCGTCACGTCCCGCTTCTTTGCTGATTGCCGAAGCGTTACGCATGCGGTCCATGATCGACGGCGTCACCCGCACACCGGGCACTTCGTTGTGCAAAAACTCCGCGTTGCGATATGACACCAGCGGCCAGATGCCAGCCACGATCGGAATCCGCACGTGCTGAATGCGCTTCAAAAATCCGCGCAACTGGTCCGTATCAAACACCGGCTGCGTGATCGCGTACTGCGCGCCGGCTTCAACCTTCCACTCGAACCGTTTGATCTCCTCATCGAGATTGATGGCGCCCGGATTCACACCGACGCCGATGCAAAACGCGGTCGGCTCGCCAATCGGGTTGTTGCCGAGATCCAGACCGTGGTTCAGTTTGTTGACCATGTTGGTCAAGCCGATCGAGTCGATATCAAACACGGCCGTGGCGTCCGGGTATGGTCCCATCTTCGGCGGATCGCCGGTGATCACGAGAATGTTGCGCAGCCCAAGCGCCGCCGCGCCGAGCAGATCCGACATCATGCCGAGCAGGTTGCGATCGCGACAGCAGTAGTGCAACACACTCTCGATACCGATCTGTTGTTCGACTAGAACCGCAGTCGCCAGCGCGCTCATGCGCGACTGTGCGCGCGCACCGTCAGGTATGTTGACGCCGTCAACGCCCGCTTCTTTCAACAACCGAATCGAATCAAGCGTCTTCTTCGCATCGACTCCCTTCGGCGGCAACACTTCAACCGACGTCACAAACTCGCCGTGCGCGATTTTCCGCCCCCACGCGGATCGTTCTTCCGGCGGCACGACCTTGATGTCCGGCGCCGTGATCTCCACCACGTGCGCCGTCGCACCGGTAAAGACCGTGCGTTGCGCGCGTGGCGACGCAGCCCGCACCGAATCACAGATCAGCTTGATGTGGGCGGGGGTCGTTCCACAGCAACCGCCGATAAACTTCGCGCCCGCCTGGATGAATCGCTTCGCAAACTTCGACATGTACTCCGGCGAGCACATGTAAAACTGCCGGCCCTGCACGTCGCGCGGTAAGCCGGCGTTCGGCTGTGCTGACAGCTTCTTCTTCGTGACCTCGCGCATCTTCTCGAGCGCCGCGAGAATGATCGCCGGTCCAACACCGCAGTTGAGACCGATAACGTCGGCGCCCCATTTGTCGAGCCGCTCGGTGAAGAGTTCCGGAGTCGTACCAAACAGCGTGTTGCCGTCGGTCATGATCGTCATCTGCGCGACGATGGGCAGATCGCACAGTTCGCGCACCGCCGCGATCGCCTGGCGAATCTCAGACACGTCCGAGAAAGTTTCGAGGCAGAATAGATCCACGCCCCCCTCGAGCAACGCCACCGCTTGTTGCTTGAACAACTCCTTCGCTTCGTCGAAGGACGTTGGGCCATACGGCTCGATGCGCAGGCCCAGTGGCCCGATCGCGCCGGCAACGTACGCGCGATCGCCTGCCGCTTCACGAGCGATCTTCGCCGCGATGGCGTTGATCTCGTGCAGGTTTGCGTCGAGCCCGTACTGCTGGAGTTTGTGGGCGGTAGCGCCGAAGGTGTTGGTCTCGATGATGTCGGCGCCGGCGCGGATGTATTCGCTGTGGATCTCGCGCACGAGATCGGGACTACTGAGATTCAATTCGTCGTAGCAACGATTGATGTAGACGCCCTTGGCATAGAGCATCGTGCCCATCGCGCCGTCAACGACGTGAATGCGGTCGCTCTCGAGGAGTTCGCGGAATGGCTGCATCGGCAATGAAAAAAGCCCCGGTGCTAAACAACCGAGACTTCAAAAGCTGTTTGAAGTTTTTCGGGCCGTCGAAGTCATCAGGCAGACAACCCGAGCTGTTTAGCTGGTTATTTTACGTGGCCGCAAGTCGCCTTAACTCACCACGTTTGTCATCGCTGCTTATACGCCCGGCGATGAGCGACTGTCAAGTCAGTATTGAACGCCAATTGTTGACTCTCATTTATAACCGGAATATTCTCTGCGTCGTTCGAATCCGGGGCCTTCTGCTCCTTGCCGTACTCTCTGCGGCCTGCGATCTGTTCTTATATTTCGACCACTTCATTGCTTTGTCGATGCCTTCGTTTGGAATAACCGATCATGGAGATCAGCGAACAAACTGAAGCCTGGCTCAAAAATGCCGGGTACAAACATTATTCGTTTATCAGCTATCCCAAGATTCATAGCGAGATTGCTGCCTTTGCGGTCTGCGTAAAGAAAGAAATCGAAACGCAACTCGCGGCGACAGTCCACAAGCCGCATGTGTTCGTCGACAATGTAGACATAGAGGCCGGCAGCGGCTGGGAAGATACGTTGAGTACAGAGCTGTGCAGCAGTGTGGCGATGGTTGCCCTCTGCGTGAGCGCCTACTATCGGAGTGCTCATCGGTGGTGTGGCTTGGAATGGGCCGCGATGGAAAGCCTCGGTACGCGCCGCCTGCGCGGCCATGCATTGCGTCCGATCATTCCCGTCATGTTACGTCTCGAACGCCCCATTCCCGAAGCCGTTCTGGCGACTCAATACGTCGAGATGACCGCAGCCTCGCTTACCTGGGAAAGGTATTGCAACACGCTCGCATTCCGCCGGAACGTCAAGCAGATCGTCGACTACATCGGAGAGGTGGCCGAAGCGCTCGCGCTCAACCAGGCAGTGGCAGGTAATTGCAGCGCCTTTGCCTTTCCGACGCAGTCAGCTTTTGTTGGCTGGCAGCCCGCTCTACAGCAATATCCGCTTCACCTTAGGAAGTAATGCCCACTCAAAAAGATACCCTCGGTCAGATCATCACTTTCTACTCGTACAAAGGCGGGACCGGCCGCTCGATGGCGGTTGCGAACTGCGCCTGCTGGTTGGTCAAAACTTTGCCGCTGGCGCGTGTCCTGGTTATGGATTGGGACTTGGAGGCACCGGGGCTGCACCGCTATTTTGCTGAAACGGCCGACAATCTGGAAAACCGCGATCGAGCCGGAATCATTAACTATTTCGACTCGTTACAGCAACGCCTGCGAGAAGAGCCGGCCCTTTATGAAAAACTCGAGGCTGAAGATGGCTGGAAGATATTCGCGAAAGAGTTTCCGCTCAATGATTACTTGATTAGAAATGTAGTTAAGGGCGTCGACTTCATCAAGGCCGGCAATTATGACGCAAGCTACGCCGAATTAATCAGTACCTTCAACTGGGTCAACTTCTACGAGACGTTCGGCAGCGTGTTCATTGCCTTCAAAGACTTCCTGCTAAACAGCTACGATTTCTGTTTGGTTGATTCGCGCACTGGCTTCAATGACGTGAGCGGCATTTGCACCATGCTGTTGCCGGAAAAGCTTGTCCTGGTTTTCACACCTAACCGCCAGAACATCAGTGGGGTTATTGATCTTGCTGGTCGCGCCGCTGAGTATCGAATGGGTTCACACGATCCGCGCACTCTGTCGCTCTTTCCTCTGCCAAGCCGGATCGAAAACGCGGAACTGGATCTCAAGACTACCTGGGAGCAGGATTATCAACGAGAGTTTGAAACGAAGTTCAAATCGATCTACGAGCTCGATAGCTGCAATCTGACCCGCTACTTCGACGATGTGCAACTGCCGCACGTCAGTTTCTATTCGTACGGCGAAGAAATTGCAATGCTGAGGGAAGAACGCAGCGGCGCCTTATCGCTTAACCGTGCTTACGAATTGTTCTTCCAAAGATTGGTGGGCCTCCGTTTCGCGTGGGAAGAACTGAAATCTGAAGCAACGATTCCCGTGCCGGCGACCGTAGTATCGAGCAGAGATGACTTTGGCTTTTCATCTCAAGATCGGCCTTCGACTGGCAGGATCTATCTGAGTTATGCGCACCTCGACAATGTACAACTTCGCGGCGATGAAGGGTGGGTGGACCGATTTCAGGAAGCGCTCCAGATAAGACTTGCTCAGTTGCTCGGATATGATGTTGACATCGTCCGCGATTCGAAACTGAGAGGGAACGATTACGTCGACGACCATCTTCTTCGCCAGATTGTTAACAGCAGTTTTTTCGTAGCTATTATTACACCGGCTTACGTCAAGTCCGACTGGTGCAGGGAGGAGTTTCGGCATTTTCTAGAGGCAACGGCACCGAGCGATTCTGGGGTTGCCCGTCGTGAGCGAGTATTCACGGTCGTTAAAACACCAGTCGATAAAGACGATTGGTTTCCGGAGTTCAAATCGCTCGGATCAAAGACACTGCAATACAACTTCTACGAACGTGACAAAGATGGCCGGTTCAGGGAATTCAGCCCGGACCATACACTGATTGATAAGAGATTCTGGGAGCGACTCGACGATGTGGCCGTGGACATTGCGCGGGTATTAACGAATAGAGACCGCAAACCAGAAACGAGGGTTGGGCCGGCTGACGGATCTGATGGAAGAATTTACCTGGCGGAGACGTCCCCCGATCTGGAGTTTCAGCGCGAAAATATCCGGCGTGAGCTGGAGCAAAGCGGCTATGAAGTGCTCCCGCAGGGTCCGTTACCGCAAAAAGCCGAATTATTCAGCATGGCCGTGAGGGAATGTCTTGCTCAATGCAGTTTCTCTGTTCACATGGTAGGCGATAGTTACGGCCGGGTTCCGCAGGGTGCCACTCGTTCTACTGTCGAGATCCAAAACGAGTTGGCCGTCGAGGGGAGCGAGAGTTCGAATCTCGCGAGGGTGATCTGGATGCCGATCGGGATCAGCCCGCTTGATGAACGGCAAAGGGAATTCGTCAAGCGGTTGCAGTTCGACGCGAACGCTCAAACAGGCGCCGATCTGGTGCAAACATCGTTACAAGACTTGAAAGTGCTGATCGAGAGGAAACTCACTGCCGGCGCTAGCAAGACTGACTCGCCGCACGGCACGATTATCAGAATCTACCTGATCTGCGACGAACGGGATCTGGACCACATCGCTTGGCTCGAACATTACCTATTCGGTCTCGGCTATGAAGTGATCCTGCCAGTCTTCGAAGGGGAACCCGCGGAAATTCTGATGTATCACAAGGACAATCTCCTCCTTTGTGATGCAGTCTTGATTTTTTATGGCGCTGGTGGGCGCGCGTGGATACACTCGAAGCTTACGGATGTGCGAAAGGCGTTAGGCTGGGGGCGCTCGAAACCCTTTCTTACAGTCGCGCTTTTTATCGCGGAGCCGCTCACCGAGGAGAAACGGGCATTCAGGACACATGAAGCACTGGTGCTTCAGAGCGACGGTAAATTGGACCCCGAATCCTTGCAATCCTTTGTCAGAGCGATCGAGGAACGGAAACGAGAATCTTGAAGAATTCACGGACAACAACATCTGTACTACCCATGAATCCTTTTCCCGGACTGCGCCCGTTCGAATACGACGAGAGCCATCTCTATTTCGGGCGCGATGGTCAAAACACTGAAATACTGAGGAAACTTCGCTCTCGATTTGTCGCGGTGGTCGGCCTGTCCAGCAGCGGTAAGTCGTCGCTCGTTCGCGCGAGTCTCTTACCGGCGCTGGCCGGTGGAATGATGGGAGGAGGTGCAACTCGCTGGCTTACGGCCTTGTTGCGACCGGGCGGCAATCCGATCGAGAACCTGGCTCGGGCTCTGGTCGACGCGTTTCGCTCTAAGGACTCGGACGGGAATGCCGACGACCTTCTTCGCATTGCCCTTGCGAGGGCCACACTGACTCGAAGTTCTCACGGGATCGTGGAGTTTGTGCGCCAGGAAAGAATGGCGCCCGATGAAAAGCTAATCATCGTGGTGGATCAGTTCGAGGAGCTTTTCCGATACATCTCTTTGCAGGAAGGTGGTGAGGACGAAGCCGCAGCGTTTGTACAGTTGTTATTGACGGCGATCAAGCAGAGCGACTTTCCCATCTACGTCCTCTTGACACTTCGTTCCGATTTTCTCGGCTCATGCACTCGGTTTTGGGGACTTTCAGAAGCGCTCAACGAGAGTTTGTACCTCGTACCGCGAATGAGGCGCGACCAATGCCGCGAAGCCATCCTCGGTCCCATCGCCGTCGCCGGTGGTGTAATCACTCAGCCTCTCCTTAATCGTCTACTAAACGACGTCGGCGACAACCCCGACTATCTGCCTCTGCTACAGCATGCGCTGGAGCGCACCTGGAGCCAGTGGGTCGCAAAGGAATCGGGCCGGCCAATGAGATTAGAGCATTATGAGGCAATAGGGACCATGTCCGAAGCGCTTGGGCGACATGCAGACGAGGCTTTTGCGGAGTTGAGCGATCCGGACAAAAGATTGGCCGAAGTGTTATTCAAAACATTGACTGAGCGTGGTACCGATAATCGCGAGTATCGCCGTCCTACGCTGCTAAGAGAGATCTGTGAGATTGCCGGTGTAGAGACGAATGAAATGATCAGGGTCATCGACGCCTTCCGCTCCCCGGAGCGCGCGTTTCTCATGCCGCCAGTCCATGTCTTGCTGACGCCAGAAACAGTCATCGATATTTCGCACGAGAGTCTGATCCGTAATTGGCCACGGCTCAAAGATTGGGTGGCACAGGAGGCGCTCTCGGCTCAGATATATATTCGTATCGCTGAGACCGCGATGCTATATGAAAAGGAGGAGGCTGGGCTTTGGCACGATCCGGATCTTCAGCTGGCACTTAAATGGCGCGAAAAAGTTAAACCCAACCAAGCCTGGGCTCGCCGCTATCATCCGAAGTTTGAAACGGCCATGCGTTTTCTCGATCGAAGTCTTGAAGCCCACCGAGCAGAACAAGTCGAGAAGGAGCGACATCGTGTTCGCACGCTTAGGCGCGCAGTGGCAGCGATAGCGCTGCTGTGCGTATTGACGGCTACCTCTCTAGTGCTGGCTACCTCTTCATGGCGTTTGCGAAAGCAATCCGAACAACGACGCCTTGAGGCAGAGAAACTGACGAAGTTGATGGAAAAACAAAAGCTCGCTGCCGAGCAGGAAAGAGCGGACGCTGTCAGGACGGCCGAGAGAGAAACTATACAAAGACTGAAAGCGGAGCAGGAGACGAACATCGCAAAATTCGAGGTGGAACGTACGAGACACCGTCGGTCACAACGAACAAATCGTTAGCGCTTTACCCAGCAACTTTCGGCCTACTGCCACTCCTTATCGCCCTTCCGCGCGCGGTCCGTGTCAACTCTGGATCCTCTAACTAACCCCTGCAGCTTCTTCAAAGAAGTGTCTTGTTTTTTGTGTCACGATGAATTGTTCCTTCAAAACGACCGATCTCGCCGAACCATTTAAGTACGTCATTTTCAAGAACTTACAGGCAAAAAAACCGTAAAGAAAAAGCAACCGCCGGCTTACAATGGACCATCTGAGTCGCGGTCCCGATAACGAGTTTACCCTTAACGTTCGCTAACCCTGGAGATTGTTCTGGATGAAGTTTCCCCGTAGAGTACCCCTGTTTCGCCCGCTGAAGTTTGCGCCATTCGCCATCCTTTTCTTCTTCGTCTTCAGTAACGTGACCGGCATCATGTTTAGTCACGTGCTGGCCCCGGTGGCCAACGCCAGCGCCGCTGAGCTCGAGATACCTGCGGACATTCCGACTTCCGGCGACAAGGACCTCGACCGGATCATCTTTGAAGTAGGCCAACGCCAGGGCGTGGATCCGCGTTTTATTCACGCGGTCATCTGGCAGGAATCGAAGTACGACAAAAGTGCACGCTCGCACGCGGGCGCGCAGGGCTTGATGCAGTTGATGCCCGCGACCGCGAAGCGTTTCGGTTGCGAAGATCTGAATGATCCGGAAGCGAACATTAAAGCAGGCACGAAATACTTGGGTTGGTTGTTGAAACGATTCTCCGGCAACGTTGAGCTGGCGCTCGCTGGTTACAACGCGGGTGAAGGCGCGGTTGATAAGTACAACGGCATCCCGCCGTTCAACGAGACGCGCAACTACGTGAAGATCATCTCGCAGCGCTACGGCAAGACGTACCTTGCGGTGCAAGACACCGCCGAAGCCGAGTAGGCAAACTCCTTCTTACAAGATCCGCTTTTCGTCCGTGTTATCCGTGGTCCTGATTCCTTGACCACGGATAACACAGATGCTTGAATGGCTCGCCATGAGCACAGCAGAAGATGCGCCCGTTCGCGCGACACCGGCTTCCACCACTCGCACTTTCTTTGGACATCCGATCGGTCTCTCCACGCTGTTCTTCACGGAGATGTGGGAGCGGTTCTCTTTTTACGGATTGCGTCCGCTGCTGGTGTTTTTCATGTCAGCCGCCTTGGCTGACGGCGGTTTCGGAATCGAACGCAGTCAGGCATCAGCTATCGTCGGCATCTATGCCTCGAGCGTTTATCTCGCTTCGCTGCCGGGAGGATGGGTCGCCGATCGTTTGTTGGGCTTGCGGCGAGCGATCATGGTGGGCGCAGTGCTCATCGCGCTCGGCCACATATCTATAGGACTTTCTTCCTTTGCGCAGGTGAAACTGCCGTTCTTTCTCGGTCTCATCCTGATCGTCCTGGGTACGGGGCTGCTGAAACCAAACATCTCCGCGATTGTCGGCGACTTGTATCCCGAAGGCGGCGCGCGCCGTGACGCAGGTTTCTCAATTTTCTACATGGGTATCAACTCCGGCGCTATCCTTGGTCAACTTGCTACCGGCTTTCTAGGCGAGAAGATCGGCTGGCATTGGGGATTTGGCATTGCGGGTGTCGGCATGTTGATCGGCGTGGCCTGGTTTGCTTTACGTGCCCGTCCGACGCTCGGCAATCTTGGAGTCGAGATTTCGCGTAATGCGGATCCTGTCAAACAGGCGCGCCAGGAACGGCTCATAAAACTCGCGCTACTTGTGGGTCTCGCTCTGTTAGTGCTGGTGATCGCTCTGGCGGCGACTGGAGTTATTCACCTAAACCCGCAGGCGATCGGTGAGAACATGACGTACGTGCTGGTAGGAGTGGCCGTTTTGTACTTCGCAGTCATCATGATAACGGGCGGACTTACGGCCGACGAAAAGAAGCGTGTGGTTGTGATTGGGATATTATTTGTTTTCGCCTCGATCTTCTGGGCCGCATTTGAACAGGCGCCGACGTCCCTCAACCTGTTCGCGCGCGACTTCACGCGCCGCACATTTTTTGGGTGGGAAGTGCCGGCGATCTGGTTTCAGATAGTCAATTCGCTCTTCATCGTTTTGTTTGCACCTGTGTTTGCCGCGATTTGGCTGGCCCTTGGCAAGCGTAATGCGAATCCTTCGAGTCCCGTCAAGTTCTCCCTTGGCCTCTTGTTCGGCGGACTTGGGTTTGCGCTGATGATTCCTGCGGCCGGCATGGTTGTCGCAAGCGGCGGGGCCTTGAAGGTTTCGGCGATGTGGCTGGTCGTGAGTTATATACTTCAGACTGTCGGCGAGTTGTGTCTCAGTCCGGTCGGACTGTCGACGATGACGAAGCTCTCGCCGCGAAAATACGTAGGGCAGATGATGGGTATTTGGTTTTTAGCGTCGTCAGTAGGCAATCTTATCGCGGGCCTGGTCGGCGGCAGCGTCGATCCTGAGAAGCTCGAGCAGATGCCCAAGCTCTTCATCGGAACTACGCTGGCGCTAATCGGTGCCGCCGTGCTACTCGCTGTGCTTACACCCTTCATCAAGAAGTTAATACCTAACGAAAACCAACTGACAGGAGTCTAACGTTGCTCAATCGTTTACACGTTTCTCTTGCGACAGTCCTCCTGCTGTCGCTTGGCATTACTGCGCATTCACAAAACAAACTCCTAACGATCGACGACATCTTCGATCCCGTAAAGAAGGTCAACTTCAACGGCACCACGCCAACCATTCGCTGGCTTAAAGACGGTCAGCACTACCTGCTCACAAACGAAGCGAGCCGTCGCGACGTGCCGCGTTTGCAGAAGGTGAACGCCGCGACCGGCGAAGCCGTGCCGTTCTTCGACAACGCGAAGATGCAAGCCGCCTTTGCCGCCTTGCCGGGCGTCACCGCCGAAAACGCGCGCGAGCTCGCGAACCGCGGCAACTACGATCTGAACCCAGCCGAGACCGGTGTGCTGATCAACTGGGCCAACGATCTCTTCTATTACGAGTTTGGCAGCGACCGCGCGGTTCGGCTCACGAGCAATCCGGAAGAAGAAGTGGGGGCCGAGTTCAGTCCTGACGGGCGAATGGTGAGTTTCGTTCGCGAAAACAATTTGTATGTGGAAGACCTCGGCATGCAGCGCCGTGAACGTGCCTTGACGCGCGACGGCAGCGCCAAGATTTTGAACGGGCGTTTGGATTGGGTTTACCAGGAAGAGCTCTACGGCCGCGGAAACTTCGGCGCGTACTGGTGGAGCCCTGATTCAACGACAATCGCGTTTCTGCGTTTCGATGAGAACCCGGTGCCGGAGTTCACCGTCGTCGATCACATTCCTTACGATCAAAACATCGAAGTCACGCCTTACCCGAAGGCCGGCGATCCGAACCCCATCGTTAAGCTGGGCGTGGTAAGCGCGGCTGGTGGTGACATCCGTTGGGTCGACACGTTCAAGTACCAGCCCACGGATCTGCTGATCTCGCGCGTGGCGTGGACTCCTGACAGTAAGAACGTCGTGTACCAGGCGCAGAATCGCGAGCAGACGTTTCTTGATGTGAATTTCGCCGATGCGCGCGACGGCAAGTCGCGAAATATTATTCATGAGACGTCCAGGGCCTGGGTAGCAATAAACGAAAATCCAATTTGGCTAAAAGACGGAACGTTTATCTGGGCGAGCGAGCGCAGCGGATTCGAGCATCTGTATCACTACTCGGCCGCTGGAAAGCTGTTGCGGCAGATTACGGACGGCAAGTGGGAAGTGCGTTCCATCGAGGGCGTGGATGAAGCGAACGGTTTCATCTACTTCACCGCCATGGAACACAATCCGATCGCCCCGCATGCGTATCGCGTCAAGCTCGATGGCACTGGTCTGACTCGTCTGACGATGCCAGAAGGCTCGCATCGCGTCGACGTCAGTCCGGCTTACAACTACTTCGTCGATGTTTGGAGCGATCTGAACACGCCGTCGCAAGTGCGTTTGTACGACACGAAGGGCAAGCTGGTGCGAATGGTGGCGGAAAACAAGGTCGACGCGTTGAACCAGTACAAGCTCGGCACGCCGGAACTGTTGCAGGTGAAGACGCGCGACGGCTTTGTCATGGACGCGATGATGATCAAGCCGCCGGACTTCGATGCGCGCAAGAAGTATCCGGTGATGAGTTTTACTTACAGTGGGCCACACGCGCCGCAGGTCCATGACTCGTGGGGCTCGACGACTTACATGTGGCACCAACTGCTCGCGCAGAAGGGTTACATCATTTGGATCTGCGACAACCGGACGGCGAGCGGCAAAGGTCTCGAGTCGACGTGGCCCGTTTACAAGAATTTCGGTGAACTGGAGCTGCGCGACCTGGAAGATGGTCTCTCCTGGCTGAAGAGTCAGCCATATGTCGATGGCTCACGGATCGGGCTTTGGGGCTGGAGTTTCGGCGGGTTTATGACCAGCTACGCGCTGACGCACAGCCAGTCGTTCAAGCTTGGCATCGCGGGCGGTACGGTTAGCGATTGGCGCGACTACGACAGTATTTACACCGAACGCTACATGCAGACGCCGCAGAACAATCCCGAGGGCTACGCGAGGAGCGCGCCGCGCAACGCCGCGAAAGATCTGCACGGGAAGCTACTGCTGATTCACGGCGCGATTGACGACAACGTGCATACGCAGAACACGATTCAGTTTATTTACGAGTTGCAGAAGGCCGGGAAGCAGTTCGAGTTGATGCTCTACCCGAAATCGCGCCACGGCGTGACCGACCCGTTATTGTTGAAACACATGCGGCAGATGATGACGGACTTCATCGTCGCGAATTTGTGAAGTCGGAGCTTGCACGTTTTGCTTTCGGGAACCGGCACGTCCTATCGGAATCTTCGTAGGTATCTGGTCGGAACCGAGCGGACCTTTTCGGGAGCCCCGAAATCCCCGATAGGATCTGCGGCATCCCCGATGGGAACGGCGAAGTCCCCCTGATAGGAATCCCGACTCCGCGATAGGAACTGCGAAATCCCTGATAGGACGTGCAAATTCCCTGATAGGAATTGCGAACTCCTGGATAAGAAGTGCAAACTCCCTGACAGGAAACGTGGACTCCGGGATAGGATCGGAAAGGAGACCTCGATGAGAACTCTACTTGCGATGCGGATTTTCCTGGCGATTAGCCTACTGGGATTTTCGATCGCGTCTCAGGCGCAGGAGCCGGTGAAGGTTTTTGTCGAAGAGGTACGCATTCCGATCACCGCGACCGATTCAACCGGGCGTTTTGATCCGACCGTCGAGATTAACGATCTACTCGTGAAGGAAAACGGCGTGGCGCAGCCGCTGAAGAGCGTGTATCGCATGCCCGCGAGCGTGTTGTTGGTGCTCGACTCCGGCGAAGAGCTCAATCGCGCCAAGAGTGTCCGTCTGACGAGGCAAGTGGCGGCGGCCTTGATTTCCGGCTTGCGGCCGGACGATCAGGTCGCGGTGGTGCAGATTAACAACCGGGTCGAGCTGTTGCAGTCGTGGACCAGAGACCAGGCAAGCGCACTCAAATCGCTTAACCAACTCTTGCCGGCCAAGCGTAGCGCCTTGCAAGCGGGTTTGTTAGCCGCCGTCGAACAATTCAGTAAGATTCCCACCGGCAATAGTCACCTGGTGCTCGTGTCAGACGGCGTGGACGCCGCCGGCAAGCAGTCTGATTTGCGAGAAGCTTACCAGGCGATAATCGCCGCCAACATCACGCTGCACGTTATCAGCTACGCTTCGCTCGGCGCGAAAGTGCGACCGCCGAATCCGACGCGCCCGCGCGTGAAGAGCGCCGTGGCACCGGAGTTGATCGAAGCGCTGCCGCACACTCAATTCAAGTACGACCCTACGCCCGATCTCAAATCGCAACTGAAACACAAAGGCGGGGTCGTGCTCGACATCGATCTTCTCTTTGCCCGCAAAGGCATCAAGCCCGCACTCGCGCGACGCTCCGACGAGTTTCTCGTCGTCACCGACGAAACCGGAGGAAACTTGTGGCTGCCAAGCTCCGCTGAAGAAATGATCGACGAGGCTCGTGAGGTCGCGCGCGACGTCGATTCGCAGTACGTGCTGAGTTACAAGCCGATCCAACCGTTGAATGAGGCGGTGCCGAACGAGTATCGCCGGCTCGAAGTCATCTCCCGGCGAGTCGGCCTGACCGTGACCGCGCGGCGCGGTTACGTGGTGAACCCGTCGAACCCTTCCAACAAACCGGATTCCATCCCACCAGCGTCAGCGCTGTTGGATTGAGTATGGCGCTGCGTGTAGGGCAGAGCCCGAACCGGCGGCAGAGCCGCAAATCTAATACTTAAAGTTGACGGCGGGGCAGAGCCACCGCCTCACATCCGGCGGCATAGCCGTAACCTACAGGGTCTCCGGCGGCATAGCCGTTACCCAGACCGCAAGAGACTTTTAGACCGCAAGAGACATTTGTGCAAAGCCATCCACCCTCAAGGAGACACGCAAGAATGCCCGTCCTACTGGCACGGGCCTTGCGCTTTCGAGGTCTGGCTTATTGGCCCCGGTCTTCGTGAGCTGTCGAACACCCGAATCCCAAGCCCGTTTGGCACGCGCCCTCGACGCGCCCCGCTGACCTCAAGGAGAGTCAAAGATGTCCACAGTCCTCGCTGTCACAACTCAGGAACCCGACCCACAAGTCCCGCTCCTCAGCGACGCGGGGGAGGTCAATCCGAAAGCCGAGGCCCAGCGCGAGGTCCAGCTAAACCTCCAAAACGAAATGGATCTCGCACTCAGGACAGTCGCCGATCGCGAGCTCCGCGAAGTCTCGCAAACGATCCTCAGCGAGCTGCTGCGTTTCTTCGATTGGCTCGATCGCATCGAGCTTAACCTGCACAAACTCGACACGCTGCTCGAGAGTCTCTCACTCCTCGAAGTGCTCGAATTCGAGGCCCGCTCGCTGGTCGATTACATCGACGCCAAAGCCCTCAAAGTCGCGACGAACAACGAGCGCCTGCACGAAGTCCTCGACGGCATAACTTACGGAATTACCCACGATTTACGGCGGATTTTCGAGCGCGAGCTCGTCCGCGGCGTCACCGAACACTCCACCCCCATTGTCTACGGCAAGATTCTTCACGCACACGGTCTACTCACCAATTGCTTCCAGCAATCGGCCATCACCCTACTGCAAGTCTTCAATCCAAAGCTCGATGCAACCTCGCTTTTCAACGACATCGAAGCGCGCCTCAACCAGTCTCTCGTGCTCTGCAAAGACCTCTCGTCACTCATGCGCTTCGTTCGGCTTTCACAGGCCAACTCAGACCCCGACGTGCTGCGTACGGTCGTCACTCGCATCCTCGAATTCCGCGACGGCAGCATGCATTACCTGATGTACAAAGACTGGCGTGGTTACGAAAGCCTGGCGCTGGAAGTGATCACGGCCATCGAAAACAACCTCGACGCAAAGCCGCTGCTGCACCGGTTTCTCACGTTTCTGGAAGTGCTCTATGGCCACGTGAAGATGCGGGCCGTGCTGGCGGAAAACTTCCCGTATTCGGGTCACGAGCTGGCGGAGTAGAAAACCGGAAACTGCCAAAAACTGTTACTCGGTCGCTCGCATAAATTGTTATTCGCGCGGTTGTAAGACAGGAGAGGGAGATCCAGCTTAGTTTCGCTGGCAGCGCGGGCAGTAGTAGGTCGAACGTCCGCCGTGGACCACGCGTTTGATTTTGGCGCCGCAGTTGTTCACGCACGGCTCGCCCCCGCGTTCGTAGACGCGCCAGAAGCGCTCGGTCGTGCCGAAGTAGCTGCCGTTGCCGTCCGCCATATTTATTCGCAACGTCGAACCGGCGTCGATTGCTTCCTGCAGCACCTGGCGGATCGCGTGAAATAGTTTTCGCGCCCGCGGCTTCGACAAGCGGTGCGCCGGTTTCAACGGATTCACGCCGGCGAGAAACAAAGCTTCAACCGCGTAGATGTTTCCGAGGCCCAGCACGCGCGTCTGGTCCAGCAACAACTGTTTCAAGCTGCGGCGCGATCGTGAGAGCGTTGCCAAAAAGTATTTTTCGGTGAACTCATCCGAGAGCGGTTCCGGCGCGAGTGTCGAGATCTCTTTCGGCAACTTGCCCGCATCGAGGATCAAACGCATGCGGCCAAACTGGCGCATGTCGCAAAAGACGAGTCGTCGCTCGTCGTCGAGAAAGAAAACGACGTGCGCGTACGGCGGCAGTGATTCATCGAGGGTGAGCGAGACGAACTTCCCGGTCATGCGCAGGTGAGTGGCGAGCAGGCTACCGGACTCGAGTTCGAAGAGGATGTACTTGCCGCGCCGGCCGACGCCGGTGATCGTCGTGTCTTTCAGGCGGCGTCCGAATGCCGCGCGTGAAAGCTCCGGCGCAATGCGTTTGAGATTAAGCTGCGCCGCAATGATCCGCCGACCCGTGACGATCGGACGCAACGCTCGCACAACGTGTTCTACTTCGGGTAACTCGGGCATGAATCCGTGTCATCCGTGTTTATCCGTGGCCGTCACTCCTGCATCGAGTAACGTGTTCATCTTCTCCACGGACGTCGCTTCCGAATAGATACGCAGCACCGGCTCCGTCCCGGATTGCCGAAACAGCAACCACGACTCGTCGTCAAAGATCAGCTTCGCGCCATCCATCGTTTCCACCTGCTTAACTACGAACGAGGCGAAATTTTCCGGCGGTGTCCGTGAAATCCGTGTCACGAGTTCCTGCCCACGCTCGACCGGCATGTGCAAATCGCGGCGGCCAAAGTGAAACTCGCCAAACTCACGATGCAGATCCGCCAGCATTTCCGACGGCGGCTTGCCCGCCGTGACGATCGCTTCCAAAAACAACAGCGAATTCAACACACCGTCCCGCTCGGGAATGTGACCTTTGACGCCGATGCCGCCCGACTCCTCCGCGCCGATCAAGATGTCTTCTTTCAGCATCAGCTCGGCGATGTACTTGAACCCGATCGGCGTCTCGTAAACTTTCAGGCCCATCGCCGCGGCGATTCGTTTGGTGAGCACCGACTGCGAAACAGTAACCACAACGCCGCCCGTCATCTTGCGCGCTCGTGCCAGATGCAACAGCAGCAGCGGCACGACGTCGTGCATCGTCATCGTGCGACCGCGCTCGTCAACCGCGCCGACTCGATCCGCATCGCCGTCGGTCGCCAGCCCAACCAGCGCCTTCGTCTCGACGACGCGTTCTTTCAACGGCCCGAGGTTCTGATCGATCGGTTCCGGATTCACGCCGCCAAACAGCGGATCGCGAAAGTCACGAATAGTCTCTACCGACAATTTTCCGCCGCTCAAAAAACTCTCGACCCAACGTCCTGCCGAACCGTGCATCGGATCGACAATCACTTTTCCACTCGCGCTTTTCAGCCGTTCGAGATCAACATACGCCGCGATCTGCTCGCGATAACGATCGACGACGGGTTCGAGCAACGCATGACCGTCATCCTTGACCTCCGCGCGTTTCGCCGGCGTCGCGTCAACCAGCTTCTCGACTTCGCGCGTTGTTTCCGGCGCGGCACTTCCGCCCCAGGGCGCCTTGATCTTGAAACCGTTGAAGTTTGCCGGATTGTGCGAGGCGGTGATCATCACGCCGCCGGTCGCGCCCAGATCTTTCACCCCCCACGAAATCAGCGGCGTCGGTTGCGCGTCCGTGAACAAAGCGATCTTCAATCCGTTTGCGACCATCACCTCAGCCGCGCGCGCCGCAAACTTCTCCGACAAAAACCGCCGATCAAAACCGATCACGACGAAGGGCTGCGTTCCCGCGCCGGCCGCGCGCGTCAAAAAATCCGCGTACGCCTGCGCCACGCGCTCGACGTTCGCAAACGTAAACTCACGCGCGATCACCGCGCGCCAGCCGTCCGTCCCAAACTTGATCTGCACCGGTGCGTCGCTCACTCAGGTCGACCTCCAGTGATCGTGTAATCAGTCAAAGAGGTCTTGTCGCCGAGCACCGTCCCCGGCCCAACGACCGCCGCGCGCCCGATGTGACAACCCCGCCCGGCAATCGCGCCAACCAGTTGAGCCGTCGTGCCGATACGCGTATGCGGCCAGATAACGCAGTTTTCGACGCGCGCGCGTTCCTCGACAAAGCAACCCTGGCCCAACACCGAGTTGATGATCTGCGCGCCGGGTTTGATCTGGCAGTCGTCGCCGATCATCGATACGTCATCGATTTCCGCGACTGTCGCCGCGTCGAAGTTACCGCGGCGTTCCTTGATGTGGAACCGGCCGACGCGGTTCGCGAGCAGATCCGAATGAACGCGCAGATAACGCTCGGGCGTGCCGATATCGATCCAGTAGGTGCGCGGCGGAATGTGCGCGTAGAACGGTTCCTTGCGTTTGAGCAGGTCAGGGAAGAGGCCGTACTCGAAAGAGTAGTTCTCGCCCGCGGGCAGAAAATCGAGCACTTTCGGTTCGAGAATGTAAGTGCCGGCGTTGATGTTGTTCGTCGTGATCTCGTCGGCTTTAGGTTTTTCCAGAAATCGCCGAATGCTGCCGTCCTTTTCGGTTTCGACCAGGCCATACGCCTGCGGGTTATCGACCGGCGCGAGCACGATCGTGGCCGTCGCTCTGCGCTCGTTGTGTTCGCGAATCATCGCCTTGAGATCGAGGTCGGTGAGGATGTCGCCGTTGAAGACGACCGTCGGCTCGCGAATCAGGTCCTCGGCAAACTTGTAAGCACCGGCGGTACCCATCGGCTGCGGCTCGACGGTGTATTTCAGCTTCACGCCGAAGTCAGAGCCGTCGCCGAGCAGTTGTTCGATCTTGTTTGGCTGGTATGAAAGCGAGAGCGTGATGTCGATGATGCCCGCGCGTCGCAGCGTGTCGATCTGATAAAGCAGAAACGGTCGATTGCAAATCGGAACAATCGGTTTCGGAGTGTAAACCGTTAACGGGCGAAGGCGCGTACCCTTGCCGCCGGCCAGAATGAGTGCTTGCATGCTTTATGAATAACAAAAAGAAACTTGAGCCGCAAAGAAGCACAAGAGGCACAAGCGACAGGAAGCCGGCTCGGCTAACCTTTTTTTTGTGCTTCTTGTGCCTCCTGGTGGCAACTACGGCGTTCGCGAGCTGATGTTCTCGACGCCGCGATCGCGCAGCAGCTTGTTGAAAGCTGCGAGATCCGTGTTGAGCACCGCGTCGAGCCGTTGCCGAACGCTTGTCAGTTGCGCGTGCAACAGCGCCTGCACTTCACGTTGCTGATTCGTCGGGCCGAAATCCGAATCCGCCAGACCGCCGCCGAGATAATTTAGCTTGCTCATGAGTTTCGGCGGCCAGCGGACCGTGTCCTGTCCCTGTCCGGTCAGGCGCCGCTGATACAAAGTCTCCTCGACGTCGATCAACTTCTTATCGAGATCGTTCGCGGCTGACTTCACGCTGTTGTCGGAAACTGCGGCCGTCAACTGATAGACCTGCGCGCGCACGAACTCGATCTGATTGACCATCGCGGCCGCACTGTCGAGGTCGCTGCGTATTTCAGTCAGCAGCTTTGTCTGTTCCGCGATCGTGCTTTCGGTTCCGTCAGAGTTCGGATCCTTCTTTATCACGAGCGGCTGCGAACGCTCGACATTGCCGGCCGTCAGCTTCACCGTGTAATTCCCGGGTGGAAGCAGCAGCGAAACACGCGGCGCGCCCGGAGCGTTGCGCGTCCCGTCGGGTCCGAGACGGATCTCCGGCGCGTAAGCCGGAGCGGTGCGCAGGCGGACCTCGCGCGTCAGCTCGCCTTCGAGGTTCCACGTCACTCGATTCAACCCGATGTTCTTCGTGCCGTTGAACGTGCGCACGGTCTGGCCGCCGGCGTCTTCGATCTTGATCTTCACGTCACCGGCCGGCGCGGTTTTCAGGTAGTAGTTGATCGCCGCACCGTACGGCGGGTTTTGTCCCGCTGTCGGATCGTCGCTCATCGTCACGGGAATCGTGCCCTGGCGAAAACGATAAGTCGGCCGCGGCGGAAACAAGTGAACGTCTGACTTTCGCACCACGTCCGTCATCTGCTGAATCGGCGTCAGGTCGTCGAGAATCCAGAACCCGCGGCCGTAGGTGGCAATCACGAGATCGTTGAAGTGTTCCTGAATCGTGAGCCAGTAAACGGGCGCGTGCGGCAGGTTCGCCTGGAGCGGTTGCCAGTTATCACCGTCGTCGAACGAAACGTAAAGCGCGTTTTCCGTGCCCAGATACAACAGCCCGGCGCGCGTCGGATCTTCGCGGACGCAGTGCGCATAACTGAGCATGCTGTGCGGAATTCCGTTCGTGATCAGCTTCCACGACTGACCGTAGTCCTTCGTTCTGTAAACGAAAGGATCACGATTGTTGACCTGGTGGAAATCGACGGTGATGTAAGCCGTGCCCGCGTCGTAACGCGACGCTTCGATGTTGCTGACGGTGCCCCACGGCGGGAGGTTCGGAATGTTTTTGGTGACGTTCGTCCAGTTCTTGCCGCCGTCACGCGTGAGTTGCACGAGCCCGTCATTCGTGCCCGCCCAGATCAAACCCGCTTGTTTCGGTGACTCAGCGATCGCAAAGACGACGCCGGCGTATTCGACGCCGATGTTGTCGCCGGTCAGTCCGCCGGAAAATCCCTGCCGGCTCTTGTCGTTGAGCGTCAGGTCCGGACTGATTACTTGCCAGCTTTGACCCGCGTCAGTCGTCTGGTGAACAAACTGGCTGCCGACGTAAAGCTTGTTGTGATCGTGCGGTGAGATCGTCAGCGGCATCGTCCAGACAAACCTGTATTTCAGATCAGCGGCCGGCGAGCCGTTTGTCTGATCGGGCCAGACTTCGACGTTGCGCAATTGGCCGTTGCGCAGATCGTAGCGTTCGACAATGCCGCCGACGCTTCCCGATCCCGAAGCACTCGACCAGACGATGTTTGGATCGACCGGGTCCGGCGTGGCCCAGCCACTCTCGCCGCCGCCGACCGGATGCCACGCGCTGCGCGGAATCGAACCGGCGAAGCCACCGCCGCCCGAACGGCTCGGCCCGCGATACGACGGATCGTCCTGCTCGTTGCCGTAGACGTAGTAAGGAATGCGGTTGTCGACGGTGACGTGATACATCTGCGCGATTGGCAGTTGAATGCGGTTCCAGGTGCGCCCGCGCGTGGTGGAGATCGAAACGCCGCCGTCGTTGGCCACGGCCATGCGGCTGGCATTCGTCGGATCGATCCACATGTCGTGGTTATCGCCGCCGGGGCTGCTGCCGAAAGTTCCCGGCCTGATCGTTTCGCCGCCGTCGATCGAAACGCTGTACGCGGCGGTGAGGTAGTAGGTCTCGTTTTCGTTGTCGGGCGAGACGGCCATGCGGAAGTAATAATGAGTGCGGCCGCCGAGCGTGCGGTCGTAACTGACGAGACGCCAGGTTGCGCCGCCGTCCTCGGAGCGCCAGAGTTTTCCGCGGTCCGTCTCTTCGCCTTTGAGCGGAACGCCGTCGCCGGTTTCAATCAACGCGTAGACGCGGTTTGGATTGCTCCGCGCGATTGCGAGTGCGAATTTGCCGGTCTTGCGCGTCGGCAGACCGTTGCCGGTCAGACGTTTCCAGGTCACGCCGCCATCGGTTGATTTGAAAAGCCCGCTGCCGGGCCCGCCGCTTTCGCGGCCCCAGGTATGAATCTCGAGGGGCCACATGCCGGCGAAGATCACGCGCGGATTCGACGGGTCCATCGCCATGTCGGAACAGCCGGTGTTCTCGTCCGTGAACAAAACTCTCTCCCAATTCTTGCCGCCGTCCGTGGTGCGAAAGACGCCGCGTTCCTGTTGCGGACCGTAGGCATGCCCGAGCGCGCCGATGAGCACGACGTCCGGGTTTTTCGGGTCAATCAGAATGCGGCTGATGCGTCCCGTTTTCTCGAGTCCCATCAATTGCCACGTCTTGCCCGCGTCAGTCGATTTGTAGACGCCCTGTCCCACGGAAATGTGGCTGCGAATCCACGGCTCGCCCGTTCCCGCCCAGATGACGTTTGGATCGGACGGCGCAACGGCAAGCTGGCCAATTGAAGAGACGGGCTGGCCGTCGAAGATCGGTTCCCAGTGCACGCCGCCGTCCGTCGTTTTCCAGATGCCGCCGGAAGCCGCACCGACGTAGTAGACGTTTGGATCTCCGGGAATGCCGACGACGGTCGTCACGCGGTTGCCGGTTGGCCCGATGTAGCGATAACGCAAGCTTCCCAAAACGTCGCGCGGATTTTCCTGCGCGGTGGTGAGCGAGATCGAACCTGAAAACAGACAGATCAAAAACAGTGCGAGGCTGTAAAAGGCGCGCGCGTGCTTTAACATGGCGGTTCTCCTCGGGTACGATTTAGTAGATTCGATAAGGCAACGAACGTTGGAGCAGGGAGTTTACCAGATGTCGGAATTGAACGAAGCAGTAATCATCAGTGCGGCGCGCACGCCGGTAGGAAAATTTTTAGGATCGCTGAAAGGATTTTCGGCGCCGCAACTCGGCGCGATCGCGGTGCGCGAGAGCGTGAAGCGCGCGGGCGTGAAGCCGGAAGATGTCGACGAAGTGATCATGGGCTGCGTGATTCAGGCCGGCCTGGGCCAGAATCCAGCGCGCCAGGCGGCTTTGAAAGGCGGGTTGCCAAACACGGTTTCGGCCGTGACGGTGAACAAGGTCTGCGGCTCGGGTTTGAAGGCCGTGATGATGGCTGCGCAAGGCGTGCGGCTCGGCGACGTAGATATCGTCGTGGCGGGCGGCATGGAGTCGATGAGCAACGCGCCGTATCTGATTCCGAAAGCACGCGAGGGTTATCGTTTGGGAAACGGCGAACTCGTCGACTCGATGATCAATGATGGGCTGTGGTGCGCGTTTGAAAACTATCACATGGGCTGCACCGGCGAGGTCGTTGCCGAGGAGTACCGCATCGGCCGCAGCGAACAGGATGAGTTTGCGACGAACTCGCATCGCAAAGCGGCCGCGGCAATCAAAGCGGGCAAGTTCAAAGACGAGATCGTGCCGGTCGAGATTCCGCAGAAGAAAGGCGCGGCGATCATTTTCGACACGGATGAGACGGTTCGTGAAGATACGTCGGTGGAAACGCTCGGAAAGCTAAAGCCGGCGTTCAAGCAGGAAGGAACGGTGACGGCGGGAAATGCGCCCGGCGTGAACGACGGCGCATCCGCGGTGGTCGTAACTTCGTTGCGCCGCGCGCGCGAGCTCGGTGTGGACCCGATGGCGCGCATCGTGGGACAGGCGACTGCGGGAGTCGAGCCGCGCCTGGTGATGATGGCGCCGGTGTATGCGGTGCAGAAACTGTTCAAGAAAACGGGATGGTCGGCGAGTGAAGTTGACCTGTTTGAATTGAACGAGGCGTTTTCCGTGGCGGCGGTCGCGGTGACGCGCGAGCTCGGGCTCGATCCGGAGCGCGTGAACGTGAACGGCGGCGCGGTAGCGTTGGGGCACGCCATCGGACAGTCTGGTTCGCGTTTGTTGACGACGGTGCTTTACGAATTGAAGCGACGTGATGCACATCGAGCGGTGGTGGCGCTGTGTCTTGGTGGCGGCAACGCCGTGGCGATGGCGGTTGAGCGGTAGTCCCTCATTCCGAATAAGAGGAGAGAAGAGTGAGTGAAGTGATTGGCGTCGTGGGCGCCGGCACGATGGGGAATGGTATCGCGCAGGTTGCGGCGCGCGGCGGTTACGACGTGATCCTGCACGATGTGCGTGACGAGTTTCTCGATCGCGGTTTCGCGGCTATCGACAAGAGCCTCCAGCGCGACGTTCAGAAAGAAAGACTGACAGTTGAAGAGAAGGAACAAGTCCAGGCACGTATTCGCAGGACGACTGACTTTGGCAGTTTTAGTGAAGTGTCATTTGTTATCGAAGCCGTCACTGAAAACCTCGCCGTCAAGACCGAAGTCTTCAAGTCGTTAGACCAGATCACACCTCCCGACGCCATCCTCGCTTCCAACACTTCTTCGATTTCGATCACGAAACTCGGCGCCGCGACGAAACGTCCGGACAAAGTCATCGGCATGCACTTCATGAATCCCGTGCCGGTGATGAAGCTCGTCGAGGTTATTCGCGGCATTGCCACCAGCGACGAAACTTATGAACGCGTCCGGCTCCTCTCGGAAAAGCTCGACAAAATCGCGCTCGACTGTCAGGATTCGCCCGGATTCGTTTCCAACCGCGTCTTGATGCCCATGATTAACGAGGCGATCTTCGCTTTGTATGAAGGGGTCGCCACGCGCGAAAGCATCGACGGCATCATGAAACTGGGCATGAATCACCCGATGGGCCCGCTGACGCTGGCGGATTTCATCGGTCTGGATGTATGCCTCGCCATCATGAATGTGTTATACGAGGGGCTCGGCGATCCGAAATACCGGCCGTGCCCGCTGCTCAGACGTTACGTGGATGCGGGCTGGTTAGGTAGAAAGAGCGGCCGCGGCTTCTACGAATACTAATCCACGCACCCGAAGATGGCCCCGAACATCTCTCACTATTGTCAGAAGTGCCTGGCGGCAAACCCGCTGGGACAGGAGTTCTGTTCGCGTTGCGGCACGCGCTTGATGATCATCGTCGAGCCGACCTCGTCGCGTTTCGAATCCGGCACCGCAGCGCTTTCCAGTGAAGAACACCTGCTCGAACGCATCTCCGCCGCGGAAGCGCGGACCGCGCGGCTGGCGGAACGTCTCGAACGCAGTCTCGATCTGCTTTTGCGTTATGCCCAGAATGCTTACTTCGATCGCTCACTGACGCGCGCGCTCATCTCGTTGCTCGAAGAAGATGGCGTCGTGCAGTCGGCGCGGCTCGAAAAGCTGTGGAGCGAACGCTGCGAGCGCGACGCGCTCGAACAGGAAGAGCACGTGCAGCGCGACGAGTTGCGGCTGCGCATCCTGGCGCACGCACAGGCGATGGACCGGCCTGTTTTTTCCGAGCTGGTCAACGAGGGTTTCCTGCTGATTGAAGACAAGCAGATCCAGGAAGGCATCGCCAAGCTGCAACGCGCCGCGGAGATGTCCGACGAAAACGCGGCCTTGAACCTGTTCATCGGCGAGCATTACTTCCGTCGTGGCAAGACGAAACACGCGCGAACTTACCTGACGCGCGCGCACGAAGCATTGCCTGACGACGTGCGCGTTTCGCTGCTGCTTGGTCTGACGTGCGCCGATGATGGTGAAGTCGAACAGGCGAAGAACCTTTTGAGCGAGGCGATGCGCCAGGGCGGATCCTCGTTCGCCGCCCATTACGGTCTGGGCTGGCTGTTCGTGACCGAGAAAAACTGGCGTCGCGCGCTCGGAGAGTTCAAACGGGCGCTGACGGCGCGGCCCTCGCCGGAAGCGCATTACGTGCTGGGTTGTTTGTATTACGAGTTGAACCGCGACGAACTGGCCGTGCGGCACCTGCGCAAAGCGGTGCAGATGGATGAGAGCTACGCCGAGGCGTTTTACCTGCTGGCGCAGGCCTACGAGCGCACCGGACGCAAGGAGCTAGCGCGCGAGGCGCTGAAACGGGCCGGTCATCGGGCGACCGCGGCGCCGCTTTTCCAGACGACGAAATCAGGGACTCGGGGCCTGATTGCCGGCGCCGACAAGCGTCTGGCGGACATGTTGCGCGACGACGCCCTGAAAGCTTTTGAAGTCGCTACGTCGTCGTCGCATTGAGCCACAAAGAGGCACAAAAGGCACAAAACTCCAACTCCTTTTGTGCGTTTTGTGCCTTTTTGTGGCTGCACCCCGCGTTGACAGACCCGCAACCGTCGCTATAATGGCCCCTTTGCGCGCATAGCCCCCAAAACTGCTATTCGTGGCTGTGCCAAGTGTGATGCGGATTGAGCTGGTAAACCTGGAGCATGGTCGAGCTGATTTTGCTCACGTGTACCAGCCTGATGAACTGGGCTCGTTCGACGACCGGGTGAGCTTGGTTGAGCCGGTCACGGCCAACGGAACCGTGCGGCTGGTAGGAGCTGAGGTCTTTGTCAACGGCCATGTTAAGACGCGCGCCGCCGTCGAGTGCGATCGCTGTCTGACTCGGGTCGAGTTGCCGGTCGATGCCGATTTTGAGCTGGAATACGTGACTGGTCCGACTTACGAGTCCAGCGAAGCGGCCGAGCTGAGCGACGAGGAATTGTCGGTTTCGGTCTTCGACGGTGAGGCGATCGACGTTGACGAGATCGTGAAAGAGCAGATCCTGCTGGCGGTGCCGACGCGGACACTGTGCCGGCCCGACTGCAAAGGAATCTGTCCTGACTGCGGTATCGACAAAAACACGGGCGACTGCGCGTGCGAAACGAAGGAAGTTGATCCACGCTGGGCGGCGCTACGGAACTTAACCAGTGGTAAGTAGTGAGTGGTAACGACCCGGTTACCATTGACCACTTACCATTTAACAATTTAGCAGGAGTCATTATGCCAAATCCGAAACGGCGACATTCCAAAGCTCGTCGCGACAAAAGGCGCGCGCACGATGCTTTGCGGGTGCCGCAAACCACTCTTTGTCCAAACTGCCGCGAGCCCCGCATGCCCCATCGCGTCTGTCCGAAGTGCGGTTACTACAAAGGGCGACAGGTGGTGCAAGTAGAAGAAACCTAAAGCTGATCTCCGTGCGAAGCCAGTCGCAGAATGAAGCCCCGCTAACGGGCAAAGTCGTTCTCGACGCAATGGGAAGTGACCATGCGCCGCACGTTGAGATTGATGGAGCGCTGGCCGCCACGCGCGATTTTGGCGTCCACGTGATTCTGGTGGGCCAGGCTGACAAGGTTGAACCGGAGTTGAGACGCTGCGGCTGGCGCGGAGACGGTGATCGCGGGATTGAGTTTGTCGAAGCGGCGGAAGTAATCGCGATGGACGATCCGGTCGCGACGTCAGTCAGGCGCAAGAAAAAGAGTTCTTTGAGAATTGGTACGAAGCTGGTGAGCGAAGGTCGAGGCGACGGTTTTGTCTCCGCGGGCAACACTGGCGCGGCGATGGCGACCGCGAAGATGGGGATCGGCACGCTTCCCGGCGTCGATCGTCCGGCGCTCGCGGCGATGATTCCGACGAAAGCCGGAAAACCGACATTGCTGCTCGACGTCGGCGCAAACTCGGAATGCAAGTCGCATCACTTGGTTCAGTTTGCGATCATGGGCGACGCTTACTCGCGCTCGGTGCTCGGAACAGTGAAGCCTTCAGTCGGCCTGATGAGCATCGGCGAGGAAGAGGCGAAGGGAAACGAATTGACGAAAGAAGCGTTTCCGCTGTTGCGCGACCTCGACAATCTCAACTTCGTCGGCAACGTCGAGGGCCGCGACGTTTTTTCGGGCGAGGTAGACGTGATCGTCACCGACGGATTCACCGGAAACGTGATGTTGAAGCTGTCGGAAGGTTTGACGGAGGCGATGTTGTCGATGCTGAAGCGCGAGTTGACCGCGACGGCAGTGACGAAAGCGGGCGCGGTGCTCGCGAAACCGGCTTTTCAGAGTATCAAGAAGCGTCTGGACTACACCGAATATGGCGGTGCGCCATTATTAGGTGTCAGGCGCATGGTGGTGATCGGGCACGGGCGTTCGAATGCTCGTGCGATTCGCAACGCCATCAGGAGTGTGAAAGAGTTTTCCGAACATCGAACGGCTGAAAGAATTGAGAAGGGTATTGCCACTTCGAGTCAACTTGTGGCGTAATCTGAGGAATTCATGGTGAATCAACGCGCTGGAATTCTGGGCACGGGCCACTCGTACCCTGAAGGTATTTTAACCAATGCCGATCTCGCGAAGATCGTGGAAACTTCAGACGAGTGGATTACGACGCGCACCGGAATCAAGCAGCGCCGCAAAGCCGCGCCCGAGGAGTACACGTCGTTATTCGCCGTGCGCGCCGCGCGCCAGGCCATCGAACGCGCGCGTCTCGATCCTGCCGATATCGACCTGCTTCTCTGCGCCACCGTCACGCCCGACCAGATACTTCCTTCAACCGGCTGCATCATTCAAGCCGAGCTCGGCGCCAACAACGCCGCGGCAATGGACATCGTTGCTGCCTGCTCGGGCTTTTTGTACGGCGTGTCGCTCGCGAATTCGATGATCAAGACGGGACAGGCGCGCCACGCGGTGGTCGTCGGTGCTGAGATCCTCACGCAGTACGTCGACTACACCGACCGGCAGACGTGCGTGTTGTTTGGTGACGGCGCAGGCGCGGCGGTGCTCGGGCCGGTTGATGGCAATCGCGGCATTCTTGCCAGCAAGATCAAGTCTGACGGCCGTTACGAAGAGCAGCTTTTTTCACCCGGCGGCGGCACGCGCAAGCGACCGACCGCGGAAACACTCGCCGCGGGCGACCACTTCTTCAAGATGCGCGGGAACGAGCTGTTCAAGGTCGCCGTACGCTCGATGACGGAGATTTCGCGCGACGTGCTCGAGATGGCGGGCAAGAAGTCAGACGAGATCGATCTTTTCATTCCCCACCAGGCCAATCAACGCATCACCGAAGCCGTCGCTGACCGTTTGAACGTTGACCTTGCGAAGGTCTATTCAAACATCGCCGTGCACGGCAACACTTCGTCCGCGTCGATTCCGATCGCGCTCGATGAATGCGTCGAAGCAGGCCGGATCAAGGAAGGGGATTTGGTGTTGATGACGTCGTTTGGCGGCGGCGTGACCTGGGGCGCGGTGTTGATGCAATGGTGAGCCACGGATTTACACAGACTGACACAGATCGATCCGTGTCATCTGTGGCCTTCATGTTTCCCGGTCAGGGATCGCAGAAGCCCGGCATGGGGAAGGAGCTCGCTGAGCGGTTTGCGGTCGCGCGACAGGTCTTTGAAGAGGCTGACGACGCGTTGGAGTTTGCGATCTCGCGGCTCTGTTTCGAGGGTCCGGCTGAAGAATTGCAGCTAACCGAGAACACGCAGCCGGCGATCTTGACGACGTCCATCGCCGCGTTTCGCGCCGCGCGAGAGAACGGACTGCCGGCGCCGGATTTTGTCGCGGGACACAGTCTGGGTGAGTATTCGGCGCTGGTGGCCGCGGGTGTTTTGGAATTCGCCGACGCAGTGAAGACGGTGCACGCGCGCGGTCACTACATGCAGGAAGCGGTGCCGGTCGGCACGGGGGCGATGGCGGCGGTGATCGGCGGCGAGTTGAACGCGATCGAAGCGGCGTGCCGGCAAGCGAGCGGCGATCAGGTTTGCAGCGTGGCGAATTCAAATTCGCCGAGTCAGGTCGTGATCGCCGGCAACACCGAAGCGGTCGATCGCGCGATCGAGTTATTGAAAGGCGTCGCCAAACGCGTGATCAAGTTGAACGTGAGCGCGCCGTTTCATTGCGCACTCATGAAGCCGGCGGAGGAAAAGCTGGCCGTGCATTTGTCGCACCTGCTTTTCCGTGAGCCGCTGATGCCGGTAGTAACAAACGTTGACGCGCAGTTAACCACCGATCCCCCGCGGTTGCGGCGCGCGCTGCAACAGCAGGTTTCGGCGCCGGTGCGCTGGCTCGAGTCGATGCAGTTGTTGCTTGAGCAACACGTGGAAACGTTTATTGAAATCGGACCCGGCAAGGTGTTGTCGGGACTGCTGCGGCAAACGAATCGTGACGTACAGTGTCTTAACGTGGAAGACGCAGCGAGCCTGGAGGCGACACTCGCCGAGCTTGCTGTCAGGGATGAATTAGTCTAATTAAACTCACAGAGGAGCAAACACGATGCCCGATCAAGAGATCGAGAATAAGGTAAAGCAGATTATCGTCGACGAGCTTGGTGTCGATGAAAACGAGGTCACGCCCAACGCCAGATTTATCGACGACCTCGGCGCCGACTCGCTGGACACGGTGGAACTCGTGATGCGTTTTGAAGAAGAGTTTGGCATTGAGATCCCTGACGAAGACGCCGAGAAGATTCAAAGCGTGCGGGACGCTTACAACTATATTGACCAGCACAAGAAATAATTGCCGATTGCCGATTGTCAATTGCCGATTTGAAAACAATTGGCAATCGACAATCGAAAATTGGCAATGACCTAAGGAGTTCTACTTTGACACGACGTGTCGTGATTACAGGCCTCGGCCTCGTGACACCTGTTGGCAATACTGTCGAAGACACGTGGACCGCGCTGATGAACAGTCGCAGCGGCGCGGACTACATTAAAAAGTTCGACGCTGAGCGGTTCTCAGTCAAGTTTGCCTGCGAAGTAAAAAACTTCGACCCGCTGACATTCATCGCTAAAAAAGAGGCGCGCAAGATGGGCGCCTTTATTCATTATGCGATCGCGGCGTCGATCGAAGCCGTCGCCGACAGCGGCATCCAGATGACGCCCGAAGGCAAGTTTCCCGGCGGCATCGCGGAGAACACGGGCACCTACATCAGCAGCGGCATCGGCGACTTCTGGGCCATCGAACGCGAGCACTCGAAACTGCTCGACGACGGACCGGATCGCGTGTCGCCGTTCTTCATCGTTTCGGCCATCGTCAACCTGGCCGCCGGTCAGGTCTCGATCCGCTTCGGCGCGAAGGGACCAAACTCAGCCACCGCGACTGCCTGCGCCGCCGGCGCGCACGCCATCGGCGACAGCTTCAAGATCATTCAACGCGGCGATGCCGACGTGATGATCTGCGGCGGCGCGGAGTCGGCAATCACGCCGATGAGCGTGGCGGGTTTTTCGGCGATGCGCGCGCTTTCCACCAACAACGACGATCCACAGCACGCGTCGCGCCCGTTTGAAAGAGATCGCGACGGCTTCGTGATCGGCGAAGGCGCCGGCATCATGATTCTAGAAGAGCTCGAGCATGCGAAGCAGCGCGGCGCGAAGATCTACGCCGAGCTCGTGGGTTACGGCGCTTGCGCCGACGCGTTTCACCTGACGATGCCGGATGAAACGGGTTCGGGCGCGCGGCGCGTGATGCAGCGCACGCTGAAAGATGCGGGGGTGAGTCCCGAACAGATCGGATACATCAACGCCCACGGCACGTCCACGCCCTACAACGACAAGTTTGAAACGCTCGCGATCAAAGAAACATTCGGTCCGCACGCTTACAAGCTGGCCGTCAGTTCGACCAAGTCGATGACGGGCCATTTGCTCGGCGCGGCCGGCGGAATCGAGAGTGTGTTTAGCGCGTTGACGCTGCATCGCAACGTCATCCCGCCAACGATCAACTACGTGAACCCGGATCCCGAATGCGATCTGGATTACGTGCCGAACGAGCCGCGCGAAGCACGCGTCGATTACGTGCTCTCGAACAGTTTCGGTTTTGGCGGCACGAACGCAGCGCTGTTGTTCAAGAGGTACGAGGAATAGATGAAGATCGTAGTGATGATGAAGCAGGTCGCGAACAAGGACGCGATCCTGCGCATTAACAAAGACGCGAACTGGATCGAAGAGAGCGATCTGTCGTTTGAGGGGAGCGAGTCAGACGGTTACGCGCTCGAAGAAGCGCTGCGCGTGCGCGAAAAGCTCGGCGGGGAAGTGGTGGTTTGCTCGATGGGCCCGCAGCGGGTGAAGAGCGTCATCAAGGACGCACTCGCGCGTGGCGCGGATCGGGCGATTCACGTCGCCGGCGACAACCTGACGCAGCTTTCGCCGTTCGCGGCCGCGACTGTTTTGGCTGACGCGATCCGGGATGAAAAGCCGGACCTGGTCATGACCGGCTTGCAGTCGGACGATCATGGCTACGGGCAGACGGGCGTGATCATGGCTGAGCTGCTTGGCTTGCCGCACGCGACGATTGTTATCGAGCTCGACGCTGCGGCCGACAAGCTGCGAGTCAAACGCGAGCTGGAAAGCGGTTGGTATCAGTGGTACGAGATGCCGCTGCCGGCTCTGCTGACGATCCAATCCGGCATCAGCCAGATTCGCTACGCGACGCTGAAAGGCATCATGGCCGCGAAGAAGAAGGAGATCAAAGAAGTGACTCCGTCAGCGGATGTGGTTGGGCGTCCTTCGCACCAGCGCATCGAGAAGGTTTACCTGCCGCAGAAGATGAAGCAGACGCAACTGCTCGGCAACGGCGATGCGAAAGCGGGCGCGGCGGAACTGGCGCAAAAACTTCACACAGAGGCGCGGGTTTTCTAGCCACGGATTTCACAGAAGAACACGATGAGTAACGGCATACTGGTTTTTATCGAACACAAGGGCGGCGTCGCGAACAAGAGTTCGATTGAGGCTGTCGCGGCGGCGCAGAAATTGGGATCGGAGCTACAGCAGCCGGTAAGTGCGGTGGTGCTCGGATCCGAGGTCGGCAATCTGGCCCAGGAAGTCGCCGCATACGACATCTCCAAAGTAATCTCTGCTATTAGTTCGAAGCTTGCGGATTACACGCCTGATGCGTACGCCGATGGTTTCGAGCAGATCGTCAAGCAGACTGATCCGCAGTTTGTGTTTATGACGCACACGTACCAGGTGCGCGACTTCGCGCCGAAGCTCGCGGCGCGTTTCGGGAAGGGGATGATCAGCGACTGCATTCGCGCCCGCGTCGAAAACGGCAACATCGGATTTACCCGCCGGATCTTTCTCGGGAAACTTGACGCTGATGTGATTTCCGATGGCGAGGCGCCAGTGTTCGCAACCTTTCAGACGGGAGCTTACCGGCCGGACCAGGCGGCGAAAGGCGGTAGCGCGTCGGTCGAGAATGTAAACGTTGAGATCGGCGACGTCCGCATGAAGCCCGAAGCACCGTTCCAGGAAGCGAAACAGGCGGTGGATCTCACCAAGGCTGACGTGATCGTCGCGGTCGGCCGTGGCATCAAGAGCAAAGACAATCTCGGGCTGGCGGAAAAGCTGGCGGAGGCACTCGGCGGCGACATCGCGGCATCGCGTCCGATCTGCGACGCCGAGTGGTTGCCGATCGATCGCCAGATCGGTTCATCCGGCCAAACGGTCGCGCCGAAGCTTTACGTCGCGTTGGGAATCTCCGGCGCCATCCAGCACCTTGTCGGCATGAAAAACTCCGGCACGATCGTGGCCATCAACAAAGATCCGGAAGCGCCGATCTTCGACATCGCTGATTACGGCGTCGTCGGTGACCTATTCGAAGCCGTGCCGGTGCTGACCGAAGAGATCCGTAAGATCCGCGGGCTTGCGTAAAGCCAACCACAGATAAACACAGATCTTTACCCGAGGCCTGGATCCGTGTTTATCCCCGGCCCTCGACCACGCGCTTCAATTCACTCACGACCTCTTCTGGTTTCCACTCGTTGTTCGTGTAAACCTTCGCGACTTTTCCGTCAGGCCCGACGATCACCGTCCTCAGCCCGTGAATGATCTGGTCGTTGTCCGGGAAATACTTCAGCCCAAAAAACTGCGCCGCCTCTTTCACCTGCCCGCCCGACGCAAACTCCCAGTGCTGAAACGTCTCCTCCTGGTAGCGCTCCGTGTGCGCCTCACCGTAACTGCGCAGCACCTGCGGCGTGTCGTAGTTTGGATCGATCGAGATACTTAGCAGGTGTGTCTTCGCATAAAGGTTCGGGTCCTGCTGCAACTGGCGATCGACGTGCGCGAAGTTGTTGCTCATCAGCGTGCAGTAATCCGGCAGCGGGCAACGCGTGTAGATGAACGTGAGCAGCAACGCCTTCCCGCCGTAATCCTTGAAGCGGATCTGTTTTCCATCCTGGTTGCGCAACGCGAAGTTCGGCACCTGGTCGCCTTCTTTTGCTTCAACCGGCATGCCGGGAAGCGTCATCGGCGTGCCGCTTTGTTGCACGATAACGAGATCTTCCAGCCACGAGTGCGCGCCGTCCACGACGAGTGTGGCCGTTAGTTGAGCGTCGGGCGCGAGGGCGTCGAAGTCTGAATCCTTCTCGACGGTGAAGGGCATGGTCATCGCCGGCATCAGGCCTTTGACTTCCTCGTGGGCCACGGTGACGAGATGTTTCTCACGCTCGACCATTATCACTTTGCCCTTCAGCTCGTAGCGCTTTTCATTGTGACGGCACGCGCCGAAAGCGAGCGTCAGCAGGACGAGGATTAAGAGGATCCGATGAGCAGATTTTGTCATTTGGAAGCGGGGGTTGCTCGAGCAGAGAGCGGTTGGAGCTGCGCGTCGTACAGTCGTTGATAGGTCCAGAAGTTGGTCAGCACTTTGTAGACGTAGTCTTTCGTTTGCGAGAAACCGATCTCCGGCACATAACGATCGGGTTCGTTCGAATGCGAGCGCGCGATCCAGCGCGCGAGGTTGTCGGCGCCGCCGTTGTAGGCGCCGGCTACGGCCTGCGGCTGATCGGGAAACTGTTTGAAGAGGTTCGCGAGATACTGCGAACCGAAAAGAATCGCCGTGTCGGCGTTGTAAAGATCGTCTTGTTCGAATTTTGTCAGCTTCAACTCCGCGGCAATGTCGTTCGCGGTGGCCGGGATGAACTGCATCATGCCGCGCGCGGCGGCGCCGGACTTCGCGTCCGGTTGGAAACGTGATTCCTGCCGCGCGATGGACAACACAAATCGCGGATCGACGCTGCGAGTCGTGGCGTGCCGCAAGAGCGAATCCCGAAACGGCACGGGATACAGCATCTCCACCAGATCGCGCGGCGCCAGATCTATCACGTAATCCGCGGGCATCCCCTTCCACAGTTGCTCAGCAAACCGCACCGCACGATTCGGCAGGCCCGCTTGCAACGACAGGCGTGCAATCGTGTAGTCCTCGTCCGTTGGAGTCGCTGTTTTAGTGGCGGTGCGCGCGCGGAGTAGTTCGGGAAGGGCTTCGTCGTAGAGCTCGAGATTGAGCAGGGCTTCCGCGAGCGAAGGGGATTCCGGCGACGGCTTCAACAAGGGGATTTTAATTTGATTGAAGACCGGGAGACGGTACGCGGATAAAGCAGAATAGGCGCTCTGTAAAGTTTTGAGAGCGTCGGTGCGGAGTTGCGGATCTGAGGTGAGGCGCAACACGGACTGCGCGGCGACGCGTGCTTGTTCCCACTGTCCGGCGGCGCTGGCGGTCTTCGCTTCATTCACCAAAGCGTTCAGTCGCATTTGGATGAAGGGCCGTGTCTTGTCGCCGGTTGAGAGCGCCAGCAGCCGTTGCGTCGCCCGTGCGCCGTAATACTCGTTGCGTCCATCGGGAATCGTGAGATAGCCCGCGACTGTTTCTTCCGTTCGACCCAACTGCTCCAACGCGTACGCTCGCAGAAACGAAACCTCCGCCGGAGTCGTCCCGCCCGGCACGCGCGTCCCACCGAGATCCGAAGCTTTCGCCAGCTCTTCCGCATCGCTCACTGCCGCGGCCCAACTCGCCTGCGCCACATGAATTCTCAACTGCGCAAACAGCGCGAGCGCGTCGCCGAGGCTGTTCTTGAACTTCGCGCGCGTTTGCTGCACCCAGTTCAACGCCTCGGGATAACGGCCGGCTTCGTGCAAGGCGTCGATGATGTTCAGGTATGGCCGGTCCGGCGTCGGCGAATCAGGGAAACGATCGATCAGCAGCTTGTAAGCGGCGACCGCATCGTCAGTGCGCTTCATGCGCACGTAAGTCGAGCCGAGATAGCCGAGCGCTTCGCGCGTCGCCTGCGCTTGCGGATACGCGTCGTAGACCTTTTGAAAAGCTTTAAGCGCATCGTCGTACCTGTATTCGAGATAGTAGCCGCGGCCGAGTTGCAGGTACGCGTTTGGCAACGTGCCGCTTTGCGGATATTCATTGATGAGCGCCTGGTAGTGCGCCCGCGCACCAGCGAAATCGCGGTTGAATTGATAAACCGAAGCACGCAGCAGGTGCTCCGGCTCTGACAGAGGTTTGGGCGGATCTGCTGAGGCGGATGACTTGTCGAGTGCATCGAGTTCGCGGACCGCAGTTAGCGCGAAATCGTCGGGCCGCGAGGCGTCGGGCATCTGCATCAGCAGCTTGGTAAACGTGTCACGCGCCTCGGTAAGTTTCTTCTCACGAACATACGCTTCGCCCATCAACGCAGCCGCTTCACGCGCGACCGCCACGTTTTTCGAAGCCGCGAGCGCCTTCGCGCTATTCGATGCCGCTTCGAAGTTGCCGCTTTCAAAAAAACTCTCGCTCAACCTGAGCGCCGCCGTTTCGTAAAGCAGACTGCCCGGCGCGGTCGCGAGCAGTTGTTGTAAACGTTCGCGCTCGAGCACGAGATCGCCGGTCGAGCGTGCGATGCGCGCCAACCGCCAGAGTGCGTACTCTTTCAGGATCGAGTTGCGCGCGACCACTGCCTGGTAATTCGCCGTCGCCGCCGCGATATCGCCGGCGCTTTCGGCTTTGCGTCCCAGCAGGTAGTCCTGATTCTGCGGCGACTGGGCCACGGCCACCGCGACCCAACAGACGAATACGATTGTTAACCTAACAAGCAACATGATCGGAATTATAATCGGTGCAGTCCGGTGTTACTATTGAGCGAATGATCAGCGACAACATCAAAACGCGCCTGCTTGATGGCGCCGTCGTGGCTGCGCGAATCAAGCAGGAAGTGCAAAACGAGGTCGAACAGATGGTCCAGACGCACGGGTACCGGCCGTGCCTGGCCGCCGTGCGCGTCGGCGACGATCCGGCCTCCGCGGTTTACGTGCGCAACAAGATCAAAGCCTGCGAAGAAGTCGGGATCAGATCGGAGCATCACGCGTTGCCGGAATCGACCGCTACCGCTGAACTGCTGGGCTTGATCGACACGTTGAATGAGCGCGATGACGTTGACGGGATTCTCACCCAACTTCCTCTGCCGCGCGCGATCGACGAGACAAAGATCATCGAAGCAATCGTTCCGGCTAAAGACGTCGACGGCTTTCATCCGGTGAACGTCGGCAAGCTCGCGCTGGGCCGGCCTGGTTTCGTGCCGTGTACGCCGGCCGGAATCATCGAGTTACTTGACTCCAATTCGATCGATGTTCATGGCACGTACGCTTGCGTCGTCGGTCGCAGCCAAATCGTCGGCCGGCCGATGGCGCAACTGCTGTTGCAGCGCGATGCAACCGTAACGATCTGTCACTCGCGCACGCGGGACCTCGCTGCGGTCACGCGCCAGGCCGACCTGCTCGTGGTCGCAATCGGACGTGCCGGCATGATCGGTCGCGCGCACATCAAACCGGGCGCGGTCGTGATCGACGTCGGTATGAACAAGGTATCGGAGCCGGCGGAAGTCCGCGCGCTTTTTGGCGAGGCCGCGGACAAGCGGATGGAGGTCGTCAACAAACGAGGCTACACGCTGGTCGGTGACGTGAATCCCGCTGAGGCGTTGGAAGTCGCCGGCATGCTAACGCCGGTGCCCGGTGGTGTCGGCCTGCTCACCGTGGCCATGTTGATGAAGAACACGCTCAAGGCGGCGAAGCTGCGCCACGATTCCATTCGTAACTGATGCTGCGCGTTGGTCTGACAGGATCCATTGCGGTTGGCAAGTCCTTCGTGGCGTCCGTGTTCATTGAGCTCGGCTGTCACGTCCTTGACGCCGATCACACCGCGCGCGAAGTCGTGCTGCCCGGTTCTGCCGGTCTTGAAGCTATCGTCAACGCGTTTGGGGACGAGATTCTTAATCAGGACGGCACCTTGAACCGGCAGCAGTTGGGCGCCGCTGTATTTGGCGACGAAGACAAGCGCCAACTGCTAAATCACATACTGCACCCGTTCATCATCGCGCGCCAGGACGAGATCCTGCGCGCGTGGGAAAAAGAAGATCCCAGTGGCATCGGCATCGTCGACGCCGCGTTGATGATCGAATCCGGCGGCTACCAGCGTTTCGACAAGCTGATCGTGGTCCACTGCCGGCCCGAAGTGCAGCTCGAGCGATTGATGCTGCGAAACGGTCTCTCGCGCGACGAAGCGCAGCGGCGGATCGATTCGCAGATGCCGCAGGAAGAGAAACAAAAGTTTGCCGACTACCTGATTGATACTTCTGACGGATTTGAGCCGGCGCGACAGCGCACGGCTGAGGTTTACAACGAGCTCAGACGCCTCGCCGGCAGCGAATAGTTGAGAGTGTGTGTGACCCGAATTAAAAGAAAAACACGGATAAGATGGGCGCACATTTACGCGCTGTTTCTCGTCTTCTGTTTGGTCCACACCGGCTGTTTCAACGAAGACCCGTCTACTTACTACGGCAAGAGCGTGGCCCCGCGCGCGCAGGAGTTTCGCTGGAGCGACGGCGGCCTGCCGCAGACGTTCGATCCCGCCTTTGCGGCCGCGCCGCCGGACACGGACGCGGTCCGCGCGCTGTTCGAAGGACTGACCGATTACGATCCGCAGACACTCGCACCCGTTCCGGGGGTCGCGACGCGTTGGGAGTCGTCGCACGATGGCCGCGTGTGGACTTTTTATCTACGCGACAACGCGCGTTGGTCTAACGGCGAAAAAGTCACCGCCGCCGATTTTGTGCGTTCGTGGCAGCGCACGCTGAAGATCGGCACGCTCGCGCCGCACACCGAGTTGCTGGCGAACATCGAAGGCGCGTTCGCCGGCCCATGGGAAGCCGACAAGCCCAACGCGGCGCCGCAGTTTGGCGCGCAGGCAATCGGCGAGCACGTGCTGCAAGTCAGGCTGCAACACGCCGACAACAGTTTTCCCGCACTCGTGGCCCATCCCGTGTTTCGTCCCGTGAAAGTTACCGATGCCGAACAGACGAAACAGATCGCGTCGTACGAGCTGGTCTCCAATGGCGCGTTTCAACTCTCCGGGACGGAAGCTGATCGCGTCCGGCTGGAACGCGCGCGCAATTACTGGGACGGCGATTCGGTCGCACTCGACCGCGTCACTTTTGTCAATGCGCCGAATCCGGAAGACGCCCTTTCGGCGTATCGCAAGGGCGATGTCGATGCGGTGACGAACGCGCCTTTCGAGCCCCTCGCGCTGAAGTTGTTGACTCCTTACAAAGACTTTCGCCGCTCGACGTTTGGCGCGCTGACTTACTACGTTTTCAACGTGAATCGTGAGCCGTTCGACGATGTGCGGGTGCGTGAAGCGCTGGCCCTGGCAATCGATCGCGAACGCATCAGCCGGGTCGATCTCGGCGGCGCGACCGAGCCGGCCGGGCGGTTTTTGCCGGAAGCGATGTCGGGCGAGAAACCCGTCGTGCAGCAAACCGAGCTGCTCGACTACGACGTGAACAAGGCGCGCGAGCTGCTGGCTGAAGCGGGCTACCCGAACGGCGCCGGCTTTCCCGTGATCAGGCTGCTGGTGAATCGTAACGAACAGCAGCGCACCGTGGCCCAATCGATCGCCGCGATGTGGCGCGCGGCGCTGAACATTGAGACGGAAATTCTCATCCGCGACTGGGAAGCGTTCGAAACGTCGTCGCGAGCGGGCGACTGCGACGTGATGCGGCGCGGTATCGTGTTGCAAACGACTGATGAAATCACGAACATGCGGATGTTGTTTGAGCGCGATGCGCACCTGACGACGCCGCGGCCAATGACGCCGGAAGGCGCGGTCCACACCGCTACGCCCGAGCCGGTCCCGCCGGTGACGCTGGTCGAGTCGGAGACGCAGGCCTTGAAAGAGTTGAAAGCGGTGCCCATCTACTTTGCGTCGTCCTACTCGCTGGTGAAGCCATACGTGTCGGGATTTGATCTGAACGTGTTGGACGCGCCGTCGTTGAAGCGAACGCGCGTGGATCCAAACTGGAGTGAGCAAGGTCGGTGACGGCGGGGCGGAGCCTCGCCTCACATCCTCCGGCGAAGCCGTGAGGTAAATCAAGTGACTGTTGTGCAAAGCGCCTGGACCAATAAAGCGGCGGAAGTGATTGCGCGCGGCGGTGTGATCGCGTTTCGCACGGACACGTTTTACGGACTCGGCGTCGATCCGTTCAATGCGGCGGCCGTCGCGCGCATCCGCCAACTGAAAGGGCGGGAAGAAAACAAGCCGATACTGTTGTTGATTTCCGACGCGGATCAGATCGAGCGGTTGATAGCGGAACGTTCCGCGGCGTTTGCGCGCGCGGCTGCTGCCTTTTGGCCTGGACCGTTGACGATTATCGGGCGTGCAGTGGCTGCGATGCCGCTCGAAATCACAGCCGGAACAGGCACGGTCGGTGTTAGACTGCCGGCCGATGAAAACGTGCGCGAGTTGGTGCGCGAGTGTGGCGGCATTCTGACTGCCACGAGCGCGAACCCGTCAGGCCGCGAACCCGGCCGTTCCGCGCCGCAGGTGGCGAGTTATTTTCCACACGGATTGGATCTGATCGTTGATGCCGGTGAAGTGAGCGCCACCGAGCCTTCGACGGTGTTGGACGTGACCACTGCTCCGCCGCGCGTCGTTCGCGAAGGCGCGATAGGCCGCCAGGATATCGAGCAACTCTTTAACTGACATGAACACGGATACGACCCTCACCCTGCCGACAACGGTCACGCTGCCGACGAACGTGAGCACCGTGCTGGGCACGTTCATCGCGGCGGCGAAAAAAGCGTTTGGTAACGATCTGCTTTCGGTGGTGCTCTACGGCAGCGGCGCCGAAGGAAAGTTGCGTCCGACGTCGGACGTCAACCTCATCCTCGTGCTCGCTGCTTTCAGTCGCGAGCAGGCCGACCAGTTGCGCGAGCCGCTGCGACTCGCCGAGGCTGCGATCCGGCTTCGCACGATGTTTCTCCTGCACGACGAACTCAAACCCGCGGCGCAGGCGTTTGCCGTGAAGTTCGGCGACATTGCGCGGCGGCGGCTGGTGCTGTACGGCGATGATCCGTTCGCAGCGGTTTCGGTTCCAGAGACGACGCGATCTTTCGTTTGAAGCAGACGCTGCTGAACCTGACGCTGCGTTTGCGAGAGACGTACGTCGCGCGCAGCCTGAGGGAAGAGCAACTCGTAACCGTCCTCGCGGAAACGGCTGGGCCGTTGCGTTCGTGTGCGTCGACGTTGCTCGAGCTCGAAGGACGCGCAGCTTCGTCTCCGAAAGAGGCGTTTGAACAGGTCGCGGCGTCCTTAGCGAGAGGCCAAGGAGGGGATTTTTTGGATACCAGCGCAGATGAGACGCAGCTCCGAGCGCATCAGACGCACCTGCAACTCCTCACTGAAGCCCGGCAGCGACATGCGTTGCCACCGGGCGCCGGCCCTGCAGCACTTTTTCAACTGATTGAACTGGCGCAGGCGATGTGGGCGCGCGCCGCCGAGCTAAAGTGAGACGACCGCGATGAATCCCTTCGATCTCCCCGGCCCGCAGTTTCTCGTCTTCTACCTTGGCCTGAGCGCGTTAGTCATCATCGGCATCATCGTCGCGCGGAAACTTGCCGAATCCTCAAACGCGCCGAAACTCGATCTGTCCGATCCATATTTGATTGCGTACCTGCGCGGCGGCGACACGGAGATGCTGCGCGTGGCGGCCGTCTCGCTGGTGGATCGCGGCCTCCTCACGGCGACCGGAACACAGCTCAAACGAGCAGAGAACGCCGCAGTTGATTCCGTTCGACGGCCGGTCGAGAAAGAGTTGCTGAACAGGTTTCAGCGCGCCGACGAAGCGTCTGCGATATTCGAAGATGCTCGACTGAAAGCCACCTGCAAACCCTACGAACAGACGCTCCAGAACGCCGGCCTGCTGCCGAACGGATCCATCAACACCGCTCGCTGGTCGCGCCTGCTCATTGCCTGTTTCGTTCTCGGCGGCATCGGCGTGGTGAAGATCCTCGTCGCACTCTCACGCGGACGCACGAACGTCGGATTTCTGATCGCGCTGATGATTATCGCAATCGTCGTCGCGGTAAAACTCTCGTTTCCGCGACTAACCGAAGCCGGCACGGCGCTGCTCGCCGACTTGCAGGGCCTCTACTCTGACTTGAAAAGCCGCGCCAGATCGTTACGCACCGGCGGTGCGACCATCGAGCCGATCTTGTTGGCAGCGGTGTTTGGCATCGGAGCATTGGAGAGCGCGGACTTCGCGTTCACGAACATCTTGTTTCCGCGCGCTCGAGCCGCGGCCCAGTCAGGCTCCTCGTGGGCGTCGTGGGGCTCATCGTGCAGTAGCTCTTCGTGCGGCAGCTCGTGCGGGAGTTCGTGTGGCGGCGGTTGCGGCGGAGGCTGTGGTGGTTGTGGAGGCTGAGATGAACGGAGATCGTGTCGGTATCGGCTGGCGGCCGCGACTCGCCGCCGGCATTCTCTCGAACCTCGATCGCATCGACATCGTCGAGGTCATTGCCGACGACTACTTCCGGGCGCCGCGCCGGCAGCGTCACGCATTGCGAACTCTCGCCGCCCAGGTTCCGGTAACGCTTCATGGCGTTTCGCTCGGTCTGGCCTCGAGCGCGCCGGTTGATACCAAACGTCTGGATCAGATGGCGCGGCTTTGCAGCGAAATAGCGCCGCAGTTCTGGTCGGAGCATCTCGCTTTCGTGCGCGGCGGCGGAATCGAGATCGGTCACCTCGCGGCCCCGCCGCGATGCGAAGCGACCATCGCAGGCGCGCTCGCGAACCTGCGACGCGCGAAACACGTCGTCGGCGTTGCACCGCAAGTCGAAAACGTCGCCACGTTGATCGAGCCGCCCGGCAGCGATCGCGACGAAGCCGCGTGGCTCTCCGCCATCATTCGCAATTCAGACAGCAGTCTGTTGCTCGACTTGCACAACCTGCACGCGAACGCCTGCAACTTCAACTTTGATCCCCAGGGTTTTCTGGCGCGAATACCCGTGGAACGGATATCCACCCTCCATCTCGCGGGCGGCAAGTGGATCGGCCGCGCGGGCGCCGAACGTCTGCTCGACGATCACCTGCACGACGTTCCCGACCCGGTTTACGAGCTGCTCGAAGTTGTCGCCGCACGCGCGCCGCAACCCTTAACAGTCATACTCGAACGTGACGGAAACTTTCCTTCGATCGAAGCACTCCTGGCCCAACTCGATCGCGCCCGTCGCGCCGTTGTCCGCGGCCGCGAACGTTCGCTGACACGCGCGGAGGCCGCGGCATGAGCGCCTCGCGCTTAGAGAATTTCCTGGCCAGAATTTACATTGACGCGATTGCGCGCGAGCGCTTTCTGGCCGACCCGCGCGGAGAAGCGACGCGCGCCGGACTGGCCGCGCACGAAATCGAGGCCCTGGTAAACATCGATCGCGAAGGGCTCGAAATGTTTGCTGACAGCTTACGACACAAGAAGGCACGAAAAGCACATGGACATCAAACGAATCAACACTCCTGACGCACCAAAGGCCGGCGGCCACTATTCACAGGCCACGGTCTACAACGGGCTCGTGTTTGTCGCGGGCCAGTTGTCAATCGATCCGGCCACCGGCGCTCACAAAATCGGCACCATCGAAGAGCAGACCGAACAGGCGCTGAACAATGTGCATGCGATTCTCAAAGCCGCCGGCAGCGATTGGGACCGTGTGCTCAAGATAAACATCTCGGTGGCTGACATTAACCTGTGGGAGCCCGTCAACAAGGTGTACGCACGGATTCTCGGCGAGCATCGTCCGGCGCGTGCGGTCATACCCACGGGCCCGTTGCACTACGGGTTTTTGATCGAGATCGAAGCGATCGCGGCCACGGATCAGTAAAGCGCTTGTCAAGATCTTGCGAAGTCATTTAGTGTAAGCCGCAATGAGTTCCCCTGTACCCCAACCGTCCGACGGCGGTCGCCTGATCGTGCTGACCGCGCCACTGACCGAAGCAATCGACCACGCCGGCTATTTCATTCAGATGGCGCTGGCGTCGCTGCCGATCTGGATGGAAGGTGTCATCAACCGCAAGTATCCGAAATGGCGCGAGGTCGAGCGCAACGAAGATGGTTCCGCGCGATTCATGCCCGCGGGTGTCAGGCTCGTCGAGAAGTCGCTGTTGCGTGAGTATCGGGAAGACGACGTCGTGGCCTGCTTTCCCGACGACTTGCCGAAGTTCATCGGGCCGCGTACGCGAGTCGTCGCCGTTTCGACGCACAATCCGCTCGGCGTAACGTTCGCCGCCGGTGTTTACACCTCGATCTTCGGCTCGTCGAAGATGCCGATCAACTCGCATTACGCACGCCAGCTATTTGCGCTGCTCAAAGCCAGTCCGTATCGCGAGAATTTCAAAGTGATCGTCGGCGGCTCCGGTGGTTGGCAAATTATTCAGACGGACACTTACGAAGAACTGAGTGTCGATTGTGTCGTCGAAGGCCGCAGCGAGTCGCTCGAGACGCTGCAATTATTTCGCAAGGCGATCGGCGGCGAGGAACTGCCCCGACGCGTCGAGGTCCAGCATCCACTCGAGCGTGACGCGATTCTGTTTCCCGACACGCGCACGACTTTCGGTGTCGTGGAAATGACCACCGGCTGCGGCCGCCGTTGCAAGTTCTGCGTGCCCGATCTCAACCCGCAAATCGATCTGCCGAAAGAGAAGATCATGGACGCGGTGCGCGCCAACGTGCGTCACGGCAACAAGCAGATCTCGCTCGCGACGGAAGACATGTTCATCTGGGGCCAGGTGCACACGGAGACGCCGTTCTACTTCCCGAACCGCGAAGCGCTGGTCGACCTGTATTCCGAAATCGTCAACACGCCGGGCGTCGAGCAGCACGTGTTGAGCCACTGCACGATCGCGCCCGCAGTGGTCGATCCGCTGCTCATCAAGCAACTGTCGGATCTGCTGCTGCCGAAGAGCCCGATCCATTTTCCGGTGCTCAGCAGTCACCCGCAAAGGAAGGCGCTCGCGCCGTTGATCGGTCTCGAGACCGGATCGGTGCGGATGGCGAAACAGATCATGTCGAGCAAGGGCGTGCCGTTTGCCATCGAGGATTGGCCGAGCGTGGTGCTCGAGGGATTGCGGGTGCTGAACGAGAACAACTGGTTTCCGGCAATGACGCTCATCATCGGCAATCCGGGCGAGACCGACGAAGACGTAAAGGAGACGATCGACCTCGTCTACGAAATCGAGCGGCGCGGCTTGTTCGCGTTCCTGGTGCCGTCGATCTTCACGCCGCTGCACGACACTCGGATGGAGAAAGAACGAGGTGTGACCCAAACTCGTCAACTCACGCCCCTGCAATGGCAACTGATGATGAAGTGTTGGAAGATGAACCTGCGGCCCGGCCAGTACAGTTGGTGGGGACCGTTGGCCTGGCGCGTGGGCGCGCTTGGCATGTGGCTTTACAAGTTGCGCGGGCTCAATGGGCCAAACTTCACCTGGCCGCTGTTGATGTTCTCCGGCGCGCTTTCCGAAAAGACCTTGCAGCGAATGGGAAAAATCTATCGCGGTAAACCGCTCAAGACGAAGAACCGCCGCGAGCTGATCGCGTCGCTGAAACCACGAGATCGGCAGTACCTGCGCGCCGACAATGGTGACCTGCCGGTTGAGTACATACCGCACCCGGCTGCCGCTGCTGCCGCTTTACGTTAGTGCGCTCGACAACGAAAACTTCCGAATCCGAATCTCCGGCCAGGCAGGTCGCGAGCTTCATCGCCAAATTCGATCCGCCGATTGCGAAGCTGACGCGCGCGGCGCGCTCAGTTTTGCGCAAGAGATTTCCCACGGCGATCGAACTCGTCTACGACAACTACAACGCACTCGCGATCGGTTACAGCTCGACCGAACGAACGTCTGACGTGCTCTTCTCGCTCGCAGTCTACGCGCGCGGCGTGAACCTTTACTTCATGTACGGCCGCTCGTTGCCCGATCCTGACGGGCTGTTGCAGGGCAGCGGGAACCAGGGTGCGTTTGTTCGTCTCGACGACGTCTCGGTGCTCGACAACCTAGGCGTGAAAGCACTGATCGCCGCCGCCGTGAAGCAGGCCGAACCGCCGCTGCCCGCGCGCGGCGGCGGTTACACGATCGTAAAATCAATCTCGGCCAAGCAACGTCCAAGGCGGCTTTAATCTATGAAAGATCTCCAGCGGCTACTCGATCAGAATAAAGCGTGGGCGGAAGGCATTACGGCGAGCGATCCGACTTTCTTCGCCTCCCTCGCGAAACAACAATCCCCGGATTTTCTCTGGATCGGCTGTGCCGATAGCCGCGTGCCGGCGACGCAGTTGGTCGGCCTCGTGCCGGGTGAGATGTTTGTGCACCGGAATGTCGCGAACGTCGTCGTCCATACCGATTTCAACTGCCTGTCGGTGATGCAGTACGCGGTCGACGTGCTGAAGGTCGAGCACATCATCGTCTGCGGTCATCACGGCTGCGGCGGCGTGAAAGCGGCGATGGACAATCTGCAACTCGGACTAATTGACAATTGGCTGCGGCACGTGCAGGACGTGATGGACGAGCACCAAGACGAGCTGGCGACGATTGAAGACGAGTCACAGCGGCTGGATCGCTTGTGCGAGCTGAACGTCGTCGAACAGGTGAAGAGCGTCGCAAGCACAACCATCGTGCAGAGTGCGTGGCAACGCGGCCAGGAGCTCGCGATTCATGGTTGGATTTATGGCTTGCAGGACGGATTGCTGCGCGATCTCGGGGTTTCAGTCGATCGTTGACGGGCTGCTTCGTAAAGCAATATCCCCGCTGCTACCGAGACATTCAAACTCTCGACCTGTCCGTGCATCGGAATGCTCACCGTTTGATCCGCAGCTCTTAATTCATCGGCGCGAAGACCGGTCGATTCCGGGCCAAGCACGAGCGCAGTCGCACGCGTCCAGTTCCAATCGGTGTGCTTCAAACTCGACCCGGCGGTTGTTCCGACCAGACTTATCTTCTTCGCGCGGCACCACTCAACTGCTTCCGTGAAATTCGCATCTCTCCAGACTGGCAGACGAAACGCCGAGCCCATCGCGCCCCGCAGTGATTTCGGTGAAAACGGATCGCTGGAGTTCGTCGTGGTGATGACGCCGTGCGCGCCCGCGGCTTCAGCGGTGCGCAGGATCGCGCCGACGTTCACCGGGTTATTGATCTGGTGCAGCACCACCAGCAGCGAATTTTTTTCCAAACTTGCGGCGAGGCGCTCCGGTGAGGATTCCGGCCGCTGCGCCAGCACGACGATACCCTGCGGCGTTTTCGTGTAAGAGATCGACTCGAGCAGCTTTTCACTGACGGATGCGGTGCGGGGAGACGCTTGCGAGATCTCGGCGATCGCTGCGGCGGCTTTGTCCTTGCGCAGCAACTCTTCCGAAACGACAACCGCCTCGATCTGGAGCTTTGATCGCAGCGCCTCAACACACAGGCGCAACCCTTCCACGAAGATCAGCTCGTCGACTTTGCCATCACGCACCGCGCGCGCCTGGCGAAGCAGGGAATTGTCGCGGCTCGTGATTTTCATTCGACTTCAATCTCCGCCCAGATCGGCCAGTGGTCGGAAACGTGCAGCGGCCGTGCGACGCCCCAACGAACGATCTTCACCCCGCGCGAGAAAATCCAGTCGGCGTGCAGCCGCAATCCAGCGCCGCGCCACGTCGGCGTGCCAGTCGGTATCGGCGTCGTGTAGCCGCGCGATTCGAGAAAGTTGCGCGTCTCCAGACACTTTTGTTTCGACAGCGTGTTGAAGTCGCCCATGATGATCGTCGGTCCGCTATTCGCGCCGGCGAGGTCGGCGATGACTTCGAGTTGCTCGAGTTGCCCGCCTGACGCAGCGTGCGGGTCGACGTGCGCATTGAAGATCCTCACGTTTGAGACCGTCGCGGCCATCGCCAGCCGCGGCCGCCAAGGGCAGTCGTGCCACGGCAGATCGATCCGCGTCACGTCGCTGATCGGAAAACGGCTCAGCAAGGCGACACCGGTGTCGCCTCTGTCGTGCAGATCGATCGGTTCCTCGAAGTCGAGCCACCACTCGCGCTGCAGTGGCTTGAGGCCGCGCGGAATTCCGGCCGGGGCGTGAACCCAGTCCATCTCCAAATGTTCCGCCAGTTCTTGCGCGACGTGATGACCGCCAGTGCGCGCGGTTCGCTTGTCCGCTTCCTGCAAAGCGACGACGTCAGGACGCGGCAGCAGCTCGCCGCTCATAAACGCACGCGCGGCAGCCGAGATCATTCGGCCGACGTGTTGCGGACGACGGCGCAAATTCATCAAGCCGAGCTTGCGAAGCACGCCGCCCGAGATGAGGTAAGGCCCGCGTGCATAACGGATGTTGTATGATGCGATCACGAATTGCTTGCGGGTCGAATCTAAACGACGGTCGAGCGACGGTCCGAACTCGATCTTTTCGGCGTCGGTTAAAGGGGGAATAGCGGTGGCTCGAACAGTGGTGGCGGTGGTTGACGACATGTTCTTCAAGTCGAAGATTCGCGCCGTCGCGGAGGCGGTTGGAGTGGAAATCAGTTTTCCGCGAACGAAGGAAGCGCTGGCTGACAAGGCACGAGAAGCGGATTTAGTAATCGTCGATCTACAGAGCCAGAAGTTTGATCCCCTCAGTTTGCCGGCGGAGTTGGGCGCGACTCGCTTGCTCGGGTTCTTTTCGCACGTCGAAGTCGAGTTGCAACGTGCCGCGATCGCTGCCGGCTACCATCGGGTCGTGCCGCGATCCGTTTTCGCCAGGGACCTGCCGCAGATCCTCGCCGGATCGGATTAAGCCACCGGCGCGGGCTGAATCACCTCGTAAATCGAGCGCACCTCGTGGACCATCTCCTCATACTGTTCGAGCGTCAACGCCTGCGCGCCGTCTGACAACGCACGGTCCGGTTGGTCGTGCACCTCGACAATCAAACCATCGGCGCCCACCGCGACGCCGGCGCGCGCGAGCGGCGTGACCATGAAGGTCTTGCCCGTTCCGTGCGACGGATCGACGATCACCGGCAGGTGCGAGACGCGGCGCACGGCCGGAATCGCCGCGAGGTCCATCGTGTTTCGCGTGTGCTGCGCGAAGGTGCGAATGCCTCGTTCGCACAGCACGACCTGATAGTTACCTTCGGCCATGACGTATTCGGCTGCGAGCAGCCACTCTTCGAGCGTCGCGGAGAGTCCGCGCTTCAACAGAATCGGTATCCGGGCTTTGCCGGCGCGTCGCAGCAACGAGAAGTTCTGCATGTTGCGCGCGCCGATCTGAATCACGTCGCCATAACGTTCCACCAGGTCAACCCCGGCTTCGTCGAGTGCTTCGGTCACGATCTTCAAGCCGTAAGCTTCGCGCACGTCCGCGAGTATCTTCAGACCTTCTTCACCTAAACCCTGAAAGGCATAAGGCGACGTGCGCGGTTTGTAGGCGCCGCCGCGGAAGAAGCGGGCGCCACTGCGGCGCACGGCTTCGGCGATCGCAAATGCCTGGGCGCGGCTCTCGATCGCGCACGGTCCGGCGATGATCGCGAGATCGTCGCCGCCGATGGTTGCGTCGCCCACGCGCACGACAGTTTTTTCGGGACGCAGATCGAGGCTAATTAGTTTGTAAGGTTTGGTAACACGAATTGCTTCGGCGACGCCCGCGAGGTTCTCGAAGTGCGAGGGATCGACTGCGCCCGGATTGCCGGTGATTCCGATCGCGGTGCGCTGTGCGCCGGGCATTGCGTGGCCTTTGTAGCCCAACTCTTCGATCACGCGCAGGACAGCCTCGATCTGGCTGTCGGTGGCGTCGGCTTTCATGACGATTAACATGATGATTTCTTACCTTAGCTTTTCAGAAAAGTACAGTGTACCGCACCACGCGAGTGTGAGTGCTGAGTGCGAACGCGGCAGCGTTAGCAAAGTGGACGCGATCTTAGCCAAACATTGGCGCCTTGGCAACGGAGATTTGTGCGCGCTTCCGACCGGATAGGCCTGGGCGCGAGCTCTTGACAACCTCCTTGATTACAAGTATCTTGACATCAAGGGAGTTATCGAGACGAGTGAGGCAAACGAAGGCGTGGGTGCACAGAACCTTGAATCATTGACCGGCGGCAGCGGCGTGCACGTTTTCCTCGTGCTGTGGAAGGCGCTGCACGCCGTCGAGGCTTACGCAGTGAAAAGTATCGCGGAACTGGAGATCGGCTCTACCGACTTCGCCGTACTCGAAGCCCTGCTGCACAAAGGCCCCTTGCCCGTTAACGAGATTGGCAAAAAGGTCTTGCTGACGAGCGGTTCGATTACGACCGCCGTCGATCGACTGGAAGACAAGAAACTGGTCGAGCGGCGCGCTCACGGCAGCGATCGCCGGGCGCGCATCGTACACCTGACCCGGCAGGGAAGAGCCTTGATCACGCGCGCCTACGCGCAGCACGCGGCCGATATCGAGCGCCTTGCGGCCGCCTCGCTGACGAAGAGCGAGCGCGCGACGCTGATTCGGTTGTTGAAAAAGATCGGCTACGCAGCGATGGAGACGGTTGCCGAGAGCGGCGCGGAGCGTTAATCCGCCTCATGCCTGCACTCTTACTCCCGCTTGCGTTGCTAAGAAGGAAGGAGATTGTTAGATGGAAGCACGTGACACGCGCAGTGTGGCTGGAATAGTTGGCAGTATCGAGACGTTGGAAGGCGGAGGGTTTTTAGTGCGGAGACCTTTTCCCCACGCTTCGTTTTCGGAGTTCGATCCATTCTTGTTGCTTGACGAGATGGGACCGATGGAAGTCGCATCCGGAGAGGCGAAGGGAGCGCCGGACCATCCGCATCGCGGCTTCGAGACCGTGACGTATTTGCTATCCGGCGAGATGGAGCACAAAGACTCGCGCGGACATGCGGGCCGCTTGACGCCTGGCGACGTGCAGTGGATGACGGCGGGTGCCGGCGTGGTGCACTCGGAAATGCCGAGCGCCGAGTTTCAGCGCACCGGCGGCCGGATGCACGGCTTTCAGTTGTGGGTAAACCTGCCGCAGCGCGAGAAGATGACGCGGCCGCGCTATCAGGAGATCCCGCGTGCGAGCATTCCGCAGGCGACGTCGGATGACGGGCTCGTCACGGTGCGCGTGATTGCGGGTGAAGCGATGGGCCGGCAGGCGGTCATTGAGACGCACACGCCGATCGTTTACCTGCATTACAGCATTCAGCCGGGCGGCATCGTCGAACAGCGTGTGCCGGAGGAGTACAACACGTTCGCCTACATCGTGGATGGCGCCGGTCTCTTTGGCGGGGAGCGCGAGCGTGCGACCGACGGACAGATGGTGCTGTTTGCGCAGGACGGCGAGGTGATCAAGATCGAAAATCCCGTTGAGGCGGAAGCGCCGCTGGAAGTGCTGCTGATTGGCGGCGTGCCGTTGAACGAACCCGTCGCGCGCTACGGCCCGTTTGTGATGAACACGGAGCGCGAGATTCGGCAGGCATTTCAGGATTACGTTCAGGGGCGCATGGGCGCGATCGAGTAGAGGACGCCCACAAAGAGGACAAAAGCACAAGAGCTTTGTGAACTCGTTCGTGCTTCTTGTGCCTTTTGTGCCTCTTTGTGGCTACATCTGTTCCGGAACGTTGATGCCGAGGATCGAAAGCGCGCTCGTTAACTGGTTACGCACGATCTTCGTCACCGCGATGAGCACCGCCCGGCGCACGTCGTCCTTTTCGTCAACGATACGGTTCTCGTCGCGCTGGTAGAAGCGGCTGAAGCTACGAGCGACAGAAAACGTGTACTTCGCGAGGTTCGCCGGCTCCGCGGACTTCCGACATTGTTCGATCACTTCATCCAACTGCTGCGTCAATGTCAGCAGCGACCAAATCTCCGTGCCGTTCTCGCCCGACAGGATCTCGGAAATCCCTCTCTGTAAGTCGTCGCTCGTACCGATACTCGCTAACAGCGAGTTCGCTTTTTCGAGAGTCTCAACCTCGAGCTTGCGAAAGATCGAACCCGCACGCACGGCTGCGTACTGGCAGTACGGCCCCGTCTCACCTTCAAACGACAAAGCTTCTTTGAAATCGAATGCGATGACGGTGTTGCGCGTGAACTTCAG